>Ga0131853_10003179_pt1 | contig 29453 bp, 27 predicted proteins | sample TergutLab28metaG_FD_92764 | JGI IMG/M metagenome (GOLD analysis project Ga0131853, IMG submission 92764) | Labiotermes labralis P1 segment gut microbial communities from Petit-Saut dam, French Guiana - Lab288 P1 (version 2) (version 2) | ecosystem: Host-associated > Arthropoda: Insects >... | reverse complement strand
ACTCCCGGAGGTACGTCTACAAGTGTATCTGCCAAAAGTTTATTTGCGTGATTGATAAGGTCTTGGAGATGCAATAGCTGTCCTGCAACGTTAAATGTTTCCACGCTGTCGCTTCCTGCGTTCAACTGTTTGAATTGCTCCGCATCTTCCGTATGCACAAGATATGCACTTACCCGTGCGGTTGTCGAGTTTGATACAACTGCAAACACCATAAGAAAAACTAATACCCATGTAACGACTTTCCTTGCTTTTAATTTCATTATGATAGCCCCACCCTGTAAATGCTTTTGTTACTGTAGAATCAAGATGTATTTTCATGTCATCAATTTTATTTTATTAGCATATATTGCCTGTATTTTAAAGTGAGTGTATCATATGAAACAACGACTTGCAATATTTGAAATGTTTGAACTTTTGGATTAAAAAATGCTATTGACAAAAACGCAAAATCTGCCGATAATTTTAATAGGAGTAGTATAGGCATGGAGGCGATACTATGTTAACAAGCGTTTTTTATTACAATATGTATAAGCCGTATATAGTAGGAAATGCAGGCAACCGGGGCGAAACGCAAACGCCGCGCAGGGAGCGGATTTCCCAAACCAACGAGAACACAGGGCGCGTTTTCGTGCTTAATAAGGCGTTACGGAATGAAATTATAAACTATGCCCGTGCGGTTTCGGACGGCGTTACGGATTTACGCGATGCAACAAAACGTACCGCAATTGATATGGAAAATTTCAACGGCAAGGTTCACAGAGAAGGCTGGGAAAACGCGCTTGAGAATATGGCGGAAAATCTTGAATGGTTCGCACATTACTACAATCGTTCCGCCGATTTTCTTCATACGCAGCAGCACAGCGCGGGGCTTCGCGCGTATTCGTCAGAAGTAATCGAGAATGTGCACCATAACAGTAACCGCCTTGAAATGCTGGGCTTGACCCTTACCGAAGAAGGTCGTTTAAGTTTCAACCGCGAAGCTGTGAACGCAATGAGCCATGAAGAAATGAACGTGGCAATAGGCGAAAATATTGAAACATTTGAGGGGTTACGCTCGTATACCCAACAATTAATGACCGAACCACTGGTAGAACATATGCGCTTCCGCGGATTGTCCTACCATTATAATTACCGCTTGGGAAAAATGGAAACCGACGGATACAATCTGATTGAAGCAGGGATGCTGGTAGACAGATTGGTATAGGAGGGTTATGTGACACCGGAAATAGTTCTTGATGTCGTGCGCGAGGCGATTTTCACCGTTTTGCTTGTTGCACTGCCGCCGCTGTCAATAGGGCTTATAGCAGGGCTTGTTATGAGTATTTTTCAAACGGTAACCAGCATTCAAGAACCCACGCTCGCTTTTATTCCGAAAATTTTGGCGGTTTTTTTGTCGCTGATTGCTTTCGGACCTTGGATGCTTACAACTCTTGTACAATTTTTCACCGGTTTAGCTCAGAATTTTAATCACTTTATTCACCCGGTGTTTTAAGGATTAACTTATGGAATTTCTTCCGATGTTAATTGATTTTTTTGATAATGTTGATGTGCTGATGCTTATTTTGGTTAGGGTTTCAGCATTTTTAATTTCCTTTCCTGTGCTTTCCGGAATGTCCATCCCACTTACTGCGCGGCTTTTTTTTGCGTTTATTTTAAGTATGGCACTTTATTCTGCCGGGATTGTTGAAACGGTCACGTATCATGATTCGGTTACGGGGTTTGTTATGCTTATTCTAGCGGAAGTTATGACGGGCGCACTGATGGGTTTTATTTTATATTTTGTATTTAATGTAATTTTGTTCGCGGGGCAACTTATAGATTTCAGCATGGGTTTTGCGATGGTTAATGTTATGGACCCTGTCCAGCAGATTCAAGTACCTGTTATGGGTAATATTTTATTTATGTCAGCGAATGCGTTATTGGTTGTTACAGGCGGGCTTCATGTTTTTCTGCGGTATTTTTTTAGCAGCTTTAGGCTTGTTCCAATCGGCACGGCGTTTATTCTTGGAAACAGACCGCTTGCGGATTTCATGGTTACATCTTTTGTGGGGTTTGTGATTCTTGCGGTGTCAATTGCTCTGCCAATAGTTGGCACGATGCTTATTATTGATGTTTGCCTAGGTATTATGGTAAAATCGGTTCCTAAGATGAATGTATTCGTTGTGGGTATGCCCTTAAAAGTTGCAGTCGGTTTATTTTTAGTTTTTTCTGTGATGATTCCAAACCTTAATTTGATTTATTACCGTGTATTTGATGTGGCTCTTGATAGCATGATTAGTTTCATGGAGGGGATAAGTCTTGACGCCTCTGATACGCCTTAATTTAAGATTTTTTAACGATGGCGGTAGCGAAAAAACCGAAAAAGCTACGCCAAAAAAACGCCAGAAAGCCCGCGACGAAGGTCAGGTTGCGAAAAGTGAAGAGGTTTCTACCGCGGCCATGCTTATTACGGGTTTTTTTGCGTTGTCTCTTTTTGCGGGCATGATTCTTAACGGCATTTTGGCTATGTTTGTACATAGCGGCAGTTTTTTTAACCCCGATATGGTTGAAAATTTTAATCATGTTGATATTGCGCGGCATGTCGCGTGGGGGCTTGGGCGGGTTATTATGATTAGCCTGCCGATGTTCATTGTGACTATGATTATTGGTGTCGTTATGAATCTTTTGCAGGTAAAGTGGAACCCTACCGCAAAACCGATGAAGCCCAAATTTTCTAAATTGAATCCGATTAAAGGCTTTAAAAAGATCATTTCGATGCAAAGCCTTGTTACTTTTATTAAAAGTATGCTCAAATTGTTAGCCGTCGGTGCGGTTGTATATTTTATGCTTGCCGCTGAGATTGATACAATCCCGTCTATTTTGATTATGCCGATTACAGAAGTTTTGGGATATATAGGCGATTTAATTGTCAGTCTTGGTATTGCGATTGGCGTGTTGTATATTTTCATCGCTCTTTTTGACTACGCTTATACAAAATGGAAACACGAAAAAGATATCAAAATGACAAAGCACGAAGTTAAAGAAGAATGGAAACAGATGGAAGGTAATCCGCAAATTAAAAGTAAAATCAGGCAGAAAATGCGTGAGGTTTCCATGCGCCGCATGATGCAAAACGTACCGCAAGCAGATGTTGTTATCACAAACCCGACGCATTATGCCGTAGCGTTAAAGTACGACATGATGGGGATGGGCGGTGCGCCTGTTTTAGTGGGCAAGGGTGTTGATTTTTTGGCGAAAAGAATTCGCGAAACCGCCATTGAAAACGATATTCCCATTGTGGAAAACCCACCGCTTGCGCGTGCAATTTATGCAGACGTTGATATTGACCAGGAAATCCCGGAAGAACTGTATGTAGCAGTTGCGGAAATTATGGCTTATGTGTTTAAGCTGAAAAACAGGGCGGCATAATGAAATTAGATAAACATTTCTCTTATTTTAATGTATTTTTTATGCTCTTAATAATAGGAGTGTTACTTGTCGTCAATAACGCAGAACTTTTTGTTTTGGCGTACATAGTTGTTTTTATCATTGTTGTTGCGCGAACACTTATGACGCCCGGCAGAAAAAAATCGCGGCGGTATCGTGTGCTTGCGTTCTCGGCTATTTTGGTTGTGCAAATCACAATGCTTGACCGGGTTTTGGACAGCGATTCCGAAATTATAGATATTCCAACGTTTATTTTTCGGCGGATTTTGGGGCTTGTTTTTCTTTGCTTGCCGATTCTTGTAAGCAGATATTTTTCTTCTTTGAGATATTCGCATTATAATTTGCTATCCATTGAGGGTGCGGTATCGGTAGGAATTTCGGAGCTTTTAAACACTGCCGACTCAATAAAACGCACGGCGGGAATTATCAGCGAATCCAAAAAAAAATTATCCATAGATACGTTAAAATACTTGGCACAAGACATGACGCGCCATGATTCCTTCCATTATGTAAACAGCGAAAGCCTTACCGAAGAATATTTTATAAAAGCTCGCGAAAGCTTCAGCGACCCAAATATTTATATAGTAATTTCAAAATCCGGAAGCCCCGCGTCAGAGTTTATTTCCGTTTTCACGCAAAAACAGTACAACCATGCGTCCATCTCATTTGATAACAAATTACAAACAACAATCAGCTACAACGGCGGCGAAAAAGTTTATCCTCCCGGCTTAAACATGGAGCTTTTGGAATTTTTTGCGAAATCATCTGATTCTAAAATTATGGTTTACAGTCTGTCCTGCACACCCGAGCAAAAAAAACAAATGCTTGATAAAATCGCAAAAATAAATAAAGAGGGCAGCGCGTACAATATTTTGGGTCTTCTTTTGCACAAACGCAAACACAAACCAAATATACTGTACTGCACACAGTTCGTTTACAATATGCTGGATGATGTAGGTCTTGCATATTTTCCAAAGCCGGACGGAAAAATAAGCCCAACCGATTTGGTTGAGCTGGACTATTACAGAAAATTAAAATTTGAACTGGAAATTACATTTGGGTAGTATCTGCCCTACCCTACCCCCTGTGTAAATTTGCAAATTTAGTTAACGCCCCAAGGTATGCAAGTTCTACCGTGCCTGTGGGGCCGTTTCTTTGTTTGGCTATGATTACTTCGGCGTGGCCTTTTTTTAAAGTTTCCTTGTTGTAATATTCGTCGCGGTACAGGAATGCCACTACGTCCGCGTCTTGTTCGATTGCGCCGGATTCGCGAAGGTCGGAGAGCATGGGACGTTTATCAGAGCGGCTTTCTACTGCACGTGAAAGCTGTGCTGCTACAAGAACAGGTACGTGAAGTTCTTTTGCAAGACCTTTCAGCGAGCGTGAAATTTCCGATATTTCAAGCTGGCGCGATTCAGTACGTGAAGTTGCGGGCGGTGACATCAATTGCAAATAATCAATGACTATAAGCCCGAGATTTTTCTCTATTTTAAGGCGACGGCATTTTGTACGCATTTCTGTTACGGATATGCCGGAGGTGTCGTCAATAAAAAGCGGCGCGTTCGATAATGTGCCGATGCTCATGGAAATTTGGTCCCAGTCCTCGTCGGTTAAAGTACCTGTGCGAAGACGCTGTGAGTCAACCCCCGTGCCCGCCGCAAGCAAGCGGCTTCCAATGGATTCTTTTGCCATTTCCAAAGAAAAAATCGCGGTAGCAACGCCTTTTTTTACCGCCGCGTGATATGCGATATTCAACAAAAACGCTGTTTTTCCCATAGACGGACGCGCCCCAACCAAAATCATTTCTGCCGGTTGCAAACCCGCCGTTATTTTATCTAAGTCTACGAAGCCGGTTTCAACGCCCGTTATCGCGCCTTGATTTTCATATAATTCCTCAAGCTTGTTCATGGATGTTACCAGAACTTCTTGTATGTGAGTAAAATCGCGGGTTGTTGCGCCCTGCGAAATATCAAAAATACTTTTTTCGGCGCGTTCAAGAATTTTCGCGGCTTCTTCCTTTGCCTCATAACCCGCGTTTGTAATAAACGCGGACGCTTTAATCAGCTTTCGCAATAAAGATTTTTCCCACACAATTTGCGCGTGCTGACGCGTGTTTGCCGATGTGTAATATGTTGAAGCAAGTTCTACAACGCTGTTACGCCCGCCGCTTATTTCGTCGATTATTCCCTTTTCCGCCAGCTTGTCGCTTAAAGTTACAACGTCTACGGGAATATTTCGCGCATTCATTTCTGTCATTGTTTCATAAATTTTTTGATAATCCGGTCGGTAGAAATCGTCGCTGCGAAGAACTTCGTTTGCCACCGCAATCGCCTCGCGGTCGAAAAGCATTCCCGCAAGCACGGCAGTTTCCGCATCTTGGTCGTTGGGTGGGATGCGCGGCGGGCTTGAGAAAGTATTCGCTTCGCGGGGTGCGGGGCTGTCGTCCCAGTCAGGGGGAATAGACGGTATAAAATCGTCCGGCTCGTTTAAGTCCGGCGGCATTATTCCGACACCAATTCAAATTTTAACGAAAATTTCACCTGCGCATGAAGATTCACCTGCGCGGTGTGTTCGCCGATTGTTTTTACAGCTTGCATATTAAATTTTTTCTTGTCAATTGCAATCCCAGCTTGCGATTGCACGGCTTCGGCTACTTCTTTGTTGGAAATTGAGCCGAATAGTTTTCCCTTTTCGCCAACGCGCACGGGGATTTTTATTTTTGCGTCTTTTAGTTTATCCGCAATCGCTTGCGCGGCGGATATTTCATTGTTAAGCTTTTTCTCGGCTTGCTTTTTTTGCACGTCCAACTGCGCAAGATTTGTTTTTGTAGCTTCAACCGCAAGTTTTCGCGGTATTAAAAAATTTAAAGCGTGACCGTCTGCCGCATTTACAGTTTGTCCTTTTTTTCCTACGCCTTTTACGTCTTCAAGTAAAATTACCTGCATTATCATCAGCTCCTTGTGAAAATTGTAGTTGACCCTTTGAAGAAACACAATGGGAACAAAGGTTCTTTTGTAATGGAACTGTAATATAAGTTTGGTTTGGGTGGTTGTATAGATAACTAAAAAGAAAAGAGGTGCTGAAATGAAAGGAAAAAAATTGGCTTTGATTTTGGTATTTTTGCTTGGTTTTGCAAGTGCGTGCGGAGGAGGAAACAGGGATTATTCTCCGGAGAGCGTGAGACTTGTAGATGGAGATGCTCCTTCAAGTTATTCATTGTCGGGTGCGCCGGCTCCGGAGGGAGTTTCAGCGGATGTTGTTGAAGCAGAAGTTTCCGGCGATGGAGAATTTCGCTTCGAAAGATTCAGTGAAGCACCGGAAGAATCTACGGCGTATGGGCTTGATGGTGGTTCATACGATTGGTCGGGTTGGGGTGAAAGTCATTCGTTTATAGAGCTTCACGAATCGGAAGCATCCGATGTTGCGCCGGCATCGGCACCAATGCGGCCTATGCAGTCTCAAAGCGGGATTCGCGCGCGTCTTATGACTGCGGGCGAATGGAACGACAACGAAAATCATGATTTTCTGTTGGGATTGATGCAGTCGAATTCGGATTTTCGCAGATTCGAGCAAATGTGGCGATATAATTTATCGCAGCAAATTAAGGCGGTTGTAATGGACTCGGGACGCCCGATAAACAACGCACTCGTGGAACTTTTAGACGCGAACGAAAATGTTCTTTTCAGCGCGAGAACAAATAATGATGGCGAGGCATATATGTTTGTGGATTTTGTTTCGTCTCACCAGGGAACGCCTGCGTTTGTTCGCGCAACGTCTGCTTCTTCGCAAGCATTGGAATTTTCAACATCAACAAAATATGAATTTGATTTGCCGGGTGTTTCAACTTCGCAAAAAATGTTGGACTTGATGTTCGTAATAGATGTAACCGGCTCGATGGGCGATGAACTTGAATATCTGAAAGTCGAACTTACGGATATAATTCGTCAAGTAAACGAAACTCACGCAAACATAAATATTAGATTATCTGTGTTGGTTTATCGCGATGTTTGTATTCCTTGTTGCGATTTCACAGTTCGCACGTCACCGTTTACAACGGATATAGATTCGCAAATAAGATTTCTTGAAATGCAATACGCCGACGGCGGCGGGGATTGGGAAGAAGCCGTGGAGATAGCCCTTGCCGAAGCATTGGAACAAGACTGGCGCGACGACGCATATGCAAAACTTATGTTTCTTGTGCTGGACGCACCGCCGCACAACCGCGACTATATCCGCGATGAAATGCATCGCGTAACAATGCTTTCTGCGAACATGGGCATTCGTATTATTCCCGTTGCCGCAAGCGGAATAGACACCGTAACAGAATTTCTAATGCGTGCGCTTTCCGCGGCAACAGGCGGAACCTACGTTTTCATAACAGGTCATAGCGGCATAGGTTACGGTCACATAGAGCCAACAATCGGCGACCACGAAATTCAGCTTTTGAATGAACTGCTTGTGAATGTTATAAACCGATATTTAGAGTAAAAACTTTCCTGGCTGTTTTTTAAGGGCAGTGAGAACATTAGTTTGCTTTTTCGCGGAATTTGTTATAAAATTGTAACATTCGCGAAGGAGTGTTCTCATGGACAAAAATATTGTTATAAAAGGTGCGCGCGGAAATAATTTAAAAAATGTAGACTTAGAAATTCCGCGTGATAAATTTATTGTGTTTACGGGTTTGAGCGGTTCCGGAAAAACGTCGCTTGCGTTCGACACAATTTACGCGGAGGGGCAAAGACGCTACGTGGAATCGCTTTCGGCGTATGCGCGGCAATTTTTGGGGCAGATGGAAAAACCCGATGTGGATTTTATTGAAGGCCTTTCGCCTGCAATTTCGATTGACCAGAAAACCACCAGTCAAAACCCACGTTCCACGGTTGGAACGGTTACGGAAATTTACGATTATTTACGGCTTTTATACGCCCGTGTGGGAATTCCACATTGTCCCGTTTGCGGAAAAGTTGTTGAAAAGCAAACAGTAGACCAAATCGTAGACCAAGTTTTACTTCTGCCTGAGGGAGAACGCTTGCAAGTGCTTGCGCCCGTAGTTCGCGCGCGAAAAGGTGAGCATACGAAATTACTTGACGATGCCCGCAAAAACGGCTACGTTCGCGCAAGAATAGACGGCGAAGTTCATGAACTTAGCGAAGAAATTTCACTTGATAAAAAAAAGAAGCACACAATAGAAATCGTAATCGACCGACTTGTAGTACGCGAGGGAATCCAAAAACGCCTGTCGGAATCAATAGAAGCCGCAATGTCTCTGACGGGCGGTTTATTGGTAATCAACGACACCACTTACAGCCAGCATTTTTCCTGCGCGGATTGCGGCGTGTCGCTTCCCGAACTTGAGCCACGAATGTTTTCATTTAACAATCCCGCCGGCGCGTGTGCGGATTGTTCCGGTCTTGGAGTGAAATTGATTTTTGACCCGGAGCTTGTTGTGCCTAACCCTGCGTTAAGTATTTCGCAAGGCGCGATTGCTGCACCCGGATGGAACGCGGTAAAGTCGGACAACAGTTGGGGGCACGCACTTTTTGAGTCGTTGGCGGAGGAATACAATTTCAGCCTAGACACGCCGTATGAAGAACTACCGGAAAAAATCCGCGAATTTTTGATGCACGGAAAAACCCCAAACGGCGAAAACGGCAAAGTTATGCAAGTGGCATTTGTTGGATATGACGGCAATTCACGAACGTATAATCACACCTTTGAAGGGATTGCAAATAATTTGTGGCGGCGTTATAACGAAACATCGTCACAAACAGTCCGAGGGGATTACGAAGGCTTTATGACAAGCATTTCCTGCCCTACTTGCGCCGGTAAACGTCTCAAGCCGGAGGTTCTTGCGGTAACAATCGGCGATAAATCTATTTCCGCCGTTACGGAAATGACAATATCTTGCGTGCAAAAATTTTTCGGCGAACTGCAACTCACGCAAACGCAATTAATTATCGCAAACCCAATCATGAAAGAAATTCACGCACGCACGGGCTTCTTGATGGATGTCGGGCTTGATTATTTAACTCTTTCACGTTCGGCGGGTTCGCTTTCGGGCGGAGAAGCCCAGCGCATTCGCCTTGCAACGCAAATAGGAAGCGGGCTTGTGGGCGTTGTTTATATTTTGGACGAGCCCAGCATCGGTCTGCACCAACGCGACAACGACCGCTTGTTAAAAACCCTGCGCCACCTCACAGACATTGGCAACACGCTAATCGTAGTAGAGCATGATTCCGACACGATGCAAGCATCGGATTTCATTGTGGACATCGGCCCGGGCGCGGGCATACACGGCGGGGAAGTTGTTTTTGCCGGAGATGTTTCGGATTTGTTGAAATGCCCCGAAAGTATTACCGGGAAATATTTAAATGGCGAAATGAAAATAGAAACGCCCGATACTCGTCGAAAAAAAGATAAGCAACGTCTGAAAATTGTGGGCGCGGCAGAAAATAATTTACGTGAAATTGATGTAGAAATTCCCATAGGTTTATTTACGTGCGTGACGGGGGTTAGCGGTTCGGGAAAAAGTTCGCTGATAAATGAAATTTTGTATAAGCGTTTGGCGCGCGATTTAAACCGCGCAAGAATCAAACCGGGCCGTCACAAAGATATACTTGGTCTTGAATTCTTGGACAAAATAATAAATATTGACCAAAGCCCAATCGGGCGAACGCCGCGAAGCAATCCTGCCACATACACGGGGCTTTTCGACCTTGTGCGTGACGTTTTCGCGCAAACGCCGGAGGCAAAAGTTCGCGGCTATCAAAAGGGACGGTTCAGCTTTAACGTAAAGGGCGGGCGTTGCGAAGCCTGTTCCGGCGACGGCATCTTAAAAATAGAAATGCATTTCTTGCCGGACGTTTATGTACCTTGCGAAGTTTGTAGCGGAAAACGCTATAATCGCGAAACGCTGGAAGTAAAGTATAAAGGAAAATCCATCTCCGACGTTTTGGATATGACAATTGAAGCCGCGCTTGAATTTTTCGCAAACTTACCGCGTCTTCGCGATAAATTGCAAACCCTATGCGATGTTGGGCTAACTTATATCAAGCTGGGGCAATCGTCAACAACGCTTTCCGGCGGCGAAGCCCAACGCGTAAAACTCGCAACGGAACTTTCCCGCCGCCAAACAGGAAAAACTATGTACGTTCTTGATGAGCCCACAACAGGCCTTCACGCTGCCGATGTTCATAAATTAATCGGCATTTTGCAACAGCTTGTTGATTGGGGAAATACTGTGGTTGTTATTGAGCACAACCTGGACGTAATAAAAACCGCCGACTTCATCATAGACTTAGGTCCCGAAGGCGGCGGCGCAGGTGGACAAATCGTTATATGCGGCACCCCCGAAGACGTTGCCGCTTGCGAAAATTCATTTACGGGGGCGTTTTTGAAGGGGGTTTTGTAGATATGGAGTTTTCATCATCATTAACATATTCAATGCTCATGTGAGCCGTGGCAGCGGCAACCCTCGGTGCCGCAGGTACCGTGACAGTGGCAAGTGCCGACAGAGGGATGCATTGCACAATGGGTATCGCATGGGTTTGCGTTGGCTACGTCGCGAAAAACTAAGAATACTATTATTGCAGCGATTATTGCGGCAACAGTAGCAAAGATGATTACATCTGTTTTCGTAAATTTTTTCTTGCTATTAATACGTTTTTTTGTCATTGAAATAGCCTCCAATATAAGTTCTTTAACTTATTTTGAAGGCTTTTTATATTAATGTCAAATATAATATCAAGACGATCTAAAAGTAAATTCGTGCAAAATATCACTTACATACTCGCTGGGGAATATTTTTTCTCAACATTTACATGCATAACTTAACAAATTAGGAGAAGTCATACTATTGTCCATATTGTATTTATTTGTTGATTATAGTATACAGTAAGAAGATACGTCATTTTATATAGGCGTAAATTTTAAGGGGTGGACTGCCATGAAAAAAGTGAAAAAAACCATTGCGATGATGTTATGCTTTATAATGGTGTTTGTAATTGCCGAAAACCCGGCATTTGCACAAACAAGCGAGAGCAACATGGAAACATTTAATATCTCCGAACAGATAGCATTGCTCCAAAACCAAATCAATTACGCAAATGAACTTCTGGCGGATACACTTGTAGACGTACCCCCGGGAGCAAACACACCGGGAAGCAGATATTGGTCTACCCAAGAAGCCCGTGACATGCTTATTGCCGCAATAGCAGCGGCGCAGATTGTTCTTGGTACGCACAACGAGGGATTAAATATAATTCTGTACAACAGTTGTTACGGCATTCCCATAGAACAAGCAGAAATTGAATTATTTGTTGATAACGTGCGTACTGTACATCAAATAAATGCCGGCATTATTTCATTTAAAGATATATCTGCCGGAAGCACTGTTCGTATTAGTATAAGCATAAAAAGCGACACCATCTATCCATTTCCAATATGGAAAGTTACCGAGGGAGATATTGAAATCCCACCCTTTGCCGAAACCCCGGAGTTTATCATGCCGGATAGCGGTGTGATGCTTGTTGCGGAATTTGAAACCATTGCGGAATATTATTTTGACTGGAATGTACCCCTTGAATGGTGCGAAGATTTAGCAAATATGCCCATAGAACTCCCTATCGGACAGAATATGGCTTTGGCAACTGCTACTACAGAGCAATCGCTTGATATGATTTCCCGAAATTACATTGCGGAAGTTGATTTGACAGAGCGAATTCCGATTGAATGGCTTCATGTTTCTACAGGCGAGTTACTGGAATGTTTTCATGAATGGAAAAATATTGAACTGCCGGAATACCCGCTACATACGTTGAGTATGGACAGTGAGTCTTTTTCCGTCTCCCCGCTCAACATACCACCTATTTGCCCTCTTGGGGGCTTCATTCCTATGGAATTAGCACCCGGTGTTTGGTGGAATTGGGACAGCAACGTAAATTGGCTGTCGGTAAGTCATGTAGTGCGTAACCCGCCGCATATGAACGATTCATTCAGAATCAATATAGACCCGAATATGGGAAATGCCGCAAGAACAGGACGGATAAGGCTTCAATTCAACGACCCCGGACCGGACGCATATATTTGGATAACACAAGAACACGGTCCGGCTCTCGAATTATATTCGGAAACATGGAGACCGTGGTCTGTCGGAGAGTCTGCTATTTTTCAAGTATCATCTAATAGGCAGTGGACTGTAACCGTCGATGCGGATTGGCTGGACGTGTACGATTATTACCCTCCAAACCGTACCGGTTTCGGTGCTTTTGGAGTTGTGGCGATACCAAATTTATACTCCCAGAGAACGGGAAGAATAACGGTAACAGCAGGCGGAATTACGCGCCACATTAACGTAACTCAAGGCTCGGGCCCGGCTCTTATGGCACCGACCGGAGAATGGACACCGGGGGCGTGGCGTGACAGCACACCGCCCTTAAATGTGTTGTCCAACAGGACATGGACGGCTGTCAGCAGCCATCCGTCATGGCTTACCGTAACACCCTCAAGCCATACCGGCGACGGGACAATTGTACTTCGAACAACATCAGAAAACTTAGGAAATACAGCAAGACAGGGAATAATTACTATTTCTATTCCGGGAATACCCGGTACAGAGCATACAATTGACGTAATCCAAGCCGCAGGCAATGGACTTGTGCTGGATTTTGATTCACTAACATTTTCGGCTGAACCGGATTTCTACGATGTAGATATATTTTCAAACAGAACATGGGAAATACCCACAAGTAACAGGGATTGGATTACTGTAAGCCATGTTACGCCGTCTAACCGCACCGGCAACGGTCGATTCAGAATTAACGTAGACCCGCATTTAGGAAGCGGAGTAAGAACGGGAACAATCACAGTTAGAGCCGGTACTACTACGCGCACAATTACGGTACGCCAAAACCCGGGACCTGTACTGCTGTTATGGGGTGTGGGTGAAAGTGCTGAAGGTAACGCGACATCCGCCTCGTATTTCGCACAAGCAGAGGTAATATCCAACAGGCAGTGGACTGTGACAAGCAGCCACCCAAGCTGGTTGAGTGCGACCACCGCAAGCGGCAACGGCAATGGCTTATTCCAAATTTTAATAGAAGAAAACAGAACGCCGAACCCAAGAGTGGGAACAATAACCATTTCTGCTCAAGGCATACCGCCGCGAACTGTCCGCATAAATCAGGCGGGGCGCACAGCAAGCCTTGAATTGTCCGAAAATGTGTGGAATCCGCCTTCCGCGGGAAGCGAAGGCTATGTAAGAGTAACATCCAACGCGACATGGACTGTGAGCAGTAGTAACATAGCAGGGTTTATGGTATACAATGATGCAGAAGAAGCAGTTGTAACCGGTAACGTATCTTGGCTGAGAGCGGACAGTTTTTCACCCGCAAATCGGACGGGCAATGGTGGATTTAGAATAGTCGCAGACCCAAACCCACAAAACACACCACGGTCGGGAAACATAAGAGTTGCCGCGCCCGGTGCGCCTGCACAAATCATTAACGTAACACAAGCGGGAACATTCCCTCTTCGGCTTAGTCCATCCGAATGGATGCCGACATCCATGTCAAGCAATGCCACAGTCCAAGTGACAGCTATCGGAACATGGCTTGCGTTCAGCAATGATACATCTTGGCTCACTGTTTCCCCCACAAGCGGCAGCGGCAGTGGTTCTTTCAGAATTAGTGTGAGCGCAAACAGGGAACCAATCGCAAGACAAGGAACTATAACTGTAATAAGCGGCGGAATTACGCAAACCATTAACGTAACGCAAACAGCCGACCCCGGCTTGAGATATTCATTTATGTGGAATGAGGATAATGACCGATGGTTTCTGCTGGAACGAGCAGCAATATTCGCCGGTGGCAACACAACAAGGAATAGAATTACAAATGCAGTAACCGCAAATATTTATGGTGTAACCGTTTCTTTCGACCCCAGAATGCCCGGAGTTATAGACGTACCCGGCAGGGGTTTGACGATTAGGGCAGATGTGTTTTATCCTAGAATCGTGAATGCTGCCGGGGGAGAGATAGTTTTTCTTGGGGGGCATCGTGCTTTTAATAATCCACTGGATCTTCTTCATGTATATGTAAAAATGTTCATATTACAAAATAGCAAACATTGGGGCGAGGATTTGTTTGATGAAAACAGGGATGAAGCAGACCGCATTAGAACTGTGTTCGGCTTCCAATATGCCACTCTAGGGGGAGGTACTGTGCCACCGATATATAATCCTGCTAATTTGTGGACTTTGCGATGTTTTGGGAATCGCGAGACTGACCTTCAGCTTGACAATGTAGTATTAATGCGGCACATTTCTTCCGGCGTAGGTGCGATTGACGATTTAATGGAGGCTTATAGATTTTCATTGAAACAACCCCCCTTTTTCTATAATGTTTCCGGTGAAACCGGATATAACTCCGGCTCAATAATATCCGGATTATTGCATGCTACAGGACTTCATCCCGGTGCGATACAATCAGCTCCCGGCTGGGACAATCCTGTTCCAAACAGCTTTTTTGGGGGATCTTAGGCATGAAAAAACGGAGGAAAGTTTTTGTGGTTATTCTATCCTTATTCATTGTACTAACACTAATGACTATTGTTCCTATGATTTTGAATCCTGTTCAAAGACCGCGACGTATGCAAATGAACTATCTCTTGAATCTCACACCAATCGGAATGAGTATTGAAGATGTAATTGAAGTTGTTGAAAACAGGCACGAATTTACTCGTGTAAGTGTTGATTTAGAGCGAGGGTTTTTTCCTCAAAGCCCGGGCATTAGAGTTTCGTCACGTATGGATGCATCTGATTTTGAGCGCGTTGGAGAAAAAGCAGTACGCGCTCATTGGGGCAGTTATGGCGTTTGGTTTAGTTGGTTTTATCAAAATGTTGCATATGTAAACATTGTTTGGGCCTTCGATGGCGATGGAAATTTAATTGATGTGCATATATGGGGACATGCCGGGCCATGAAGCTCCCGGCTGGGATAATCCTGTTCCAAATAGCTTTTTTAGAGTTCGCTGTTCTTCGTTCTTGTCTTCGTTGTCTCCTGTCATAATATATTTTTGAAGGAGTGTATGGGAATGAAAAAACGAATAGTAATTATAATAAGTGTTTTATCCCTTTTGTTTGTTATAATAATTGTTAATATGATAAGCCCATATCTTTTTAAGCCTAAGCCCATTATAAGACGGGAAATTTTGAGAAATACATCGATTGGAATGAGCATTGATGATGTTGTTAGAGTGCTTAGGCGTGAAAATAAATGGCGGGATGTAAGAAGGGAAAGTAATACAGTACACTCCCACACCTACCATTTTCCTCCATATATTGGTGTTTATTGGGAATTTGATGAGGATGAGAAGCTTATAAATATTAACATAAGGAAGTATTGGACACCGTAGAAATCTGCAAGTTCATTGGGAGGCATTAGGCATGAAAAAACGGAGGAAATTTTTTGTGATTATTCTATCCATAGTCATTATCCTAACGCTAATGACTATTGTTCCAATGATTTTGAATCCGATACAAAGGCCTCGGCAAATGCGAAAAAATTATATCTTGAATATCACACCAATCGGAATGAATATTGAAGATGTAATTGAGATTGTTGAAGGCAGGCACGAATTTACACATGTGTGGGTTGATTTGGAGCGAGGGTTTTTCCCTCAAAGCCCAAGCATTGGAGTTTGGTCACATATGGAAGCATCCGGTTTTGAGCGCATTGGAGAAAAAGCAGTACGCGCTCATTGGGGTAGCTATGGCGTTTGGTTTAGTTGGTTTTATCAAAATGTTGCATATGTAAACATTGTTTGGGCTTTCGATGGCGATGGAAATTTAATTGATGTGCATATATGGGGATATGCCGGGCCATGAATCTCCCGGCTGGGGTAATCCCGTACCAACTAGATTTTTTGGTGATGACAGATGAAAGCATTGAGGCGTATTATAGTAATTATACTGTTGTTATTGGCGGTTTTATTTTTAGTGGAGTTAATACCCATGCTCAGAAATCCTATACAAAGACCGGATAGTATGTTGAGGAACTACATTTTGAGAATTACTCCATTGGGTACTAATATAGAAGATGTTATTGAACTAATTAACAACAGGGACGACTGGGGAAGTATTGATGTACACGATTTTGTTTTAGACCCTAGTGAACCAACTTTATCGTATCAGGAATATCTTGAACGCCCCCGCACAGGCGAGATGAGAATGAGAAGCTTATAAATATTAACATAAGGAAGTATTGGACACCGTAGAAATCTGCAAGTCCATTTTATGGTGTCGAAGTTTTTGCCCGGGAACAAGAACGCTCATATTTGTATGGCGAGAGTGGCATAATTTCCGGTAATATTTTATCCAGATTATTACATGCCGCAGAGCTAATCCCGGTGCGATACAATCAACTCCCGGCTGGGACAATCCTATTCCAAACAGCTTTTTTGGGAGGCCTTAGGCATGAAAAAACAGAGGAAGTTACAACCATGCGTCTAAATTTACTTACTTTTGAGGTTTACTCTTTATAATTGATTTTTCTTAATGCGATCAATCGAACAAATAGTCTGCATTGAAATTATTAAATTGATTGTGTATATTAACAATATCAGGCAACAAATTTCACCAATGGTTAACATTGGTCGGGGGAGTGGGAATATAATGGATGATAATAACAACAAAAAAACAAATGGAGATATTAACAGCACAAATACAGAAGGTGAGGGTTTTTATAATTCAATACATTTGCTTATTAAGTTAATTAAAAGTGAATATTTAGCTGCGATTCTTGTTTGCGGGATTATAGGAAATAGAGCTTTGCATACTAGCAGCAATAATACCGATTCTTTGGTGGTAATTTTCAATACGATTTTAGTTGGTGCGGTTATTATATTAAAAACTATCGAATATCGTAAAAAATTGAAAAACCCATCCACATACGGGCTGATTGGGGAACCACCGGCAGGAACAATGTATGTCCCAACGAAACATGATAAACCAATTCCCATATATACTTTTTATGACCTTAAGAACATTCCTAATTTTGAGCATCCGTTTGACGGTCATAACTTGATTTATCAAGACTTTAATCGCGACACGCTACATCCAAGTCAAAGTAATAATATGAATTTTATTCAAAATATGTGGGCCGCATCAACCAATAATTGTTACATTAAAGCAACTACCATTAAAGATGCCGTAGAAAAGGATGTACTCCAAGTTGAGTTTAACAGTACGAAAGGCATCTCTAATCTCACTATAAGGCCGTACTTTGGAATTCCGGTTAAATTGCCCTCGGTTGTAAATTGGTTAGTAATTAGAGCTAGGGCTAATTCAATTTCAACAAAAAAAATTAAGGGTAACAATGGTTTGCATGTCGGGGTACGTATTGTAAACGGTTATTTTCAGCACTGGATGCATGGTCCTGAGCTGCTCCGAAATACGCCGTTTGAAATAAAAGATGACGATTTTTTTGATATTAGAATTCCGTTAACAGGAGGAGTTGGTTGGAATTTATTTCCTTCTGATGGCAACATATTCTATGAAAACGCCACGAAACACGCAGAATATCATGAAAACACCTTTAAGTATATAATGGGAATTAATTTGGCATTTGGTACTAAAACGAATAATGGTGTCGCAGATATTCTCTATGACGGAAAAGGTGTTGTTGAGATCTCTAAAATTTATTTTAGTATATAGCGAGGTGCTTCACAGTGGTCATCAATAACGAAATTATTAAAAATTTAATCAAGCCGGAGTATAATAAAGAGGATATTGAAAATATCCTCTTTATACTAAACAACCATATGACCTTTGATTTCCGTCCGCTTGAAAACGGTTTATTCCCCGCGGTCTTAGAGTCTGAGCAAATTGAATATACAGGATACTCCTATGTATGGGTCAGGGATAATATTCATGTCGCCCACGCTCATTATGTATCAGATAAACAAGATGCAGCAATAAAAACACTTAATTCATTAATGGAATATTTTTATAAGCACAAACACCGTTTTGAAAATATAATTAATAACAGCGTTGATTATAACGACCCTATGGAACGGCCTCATGTTCGATTTGACGGAAACACGCTTTCGGAAGTAAATCAAAAGTGGTCACATGCCCAAAACGACGCGATGGGATACTTTTTATGGTTATTTTGCAAATGCGCCGGTGACGGTTTTATAACCGTGGATGATAAAGCCGGGCACATGTTATCCTTGTTTGCGAAATATTTTGACAAAATAAAATTTTGGCAAGACGAGGACAGCGGACATTGGGAAGAAGTGCGGAAGATAAGCGCGTCAAGTATTGGGCCGATTGTTGCCGGGTTAGAAATGTTAAAGCAACTACGTTTGGATGATTCTCAAGTAAATGAATCATTTTTAGAGCATCTTATTAATATGGGTAAGGATTCACTTAATTCAATTTTACCGTTTGAATGCAGGCAAACAGAACCAATAAAAAACAGACGTTATGATGCCGCCCTGCTATTTTTAATATATCCACTTAATATTTTAGATGCAACAATGTCCGATACAATACTTACCGATATAATTGAAAATTTGAAAGGTGAATATGGAATAAAACGCTACATCGGAGATTCATATTGGGCGGCTGACTACAAAAAAAATCTTAGCGAAAATCTGCGAACTGCTGATTTCAGCGATAATTTAGAGCAGCGGGATGCATTATTGAAGGCCGGAGAAGAGGCACAGTGGTGTATTTTTGACCCTATAATCTCCACAATATATGGTATTCGCTATACCGAAACAAAAGATGATAATTTCTTAAAATTGCAAACCTATTTCTTTAACCGTTCATTGGGTCAGCTCACCTGCGAAAATCATTCACACGGTGGCATGAAATGTCCGGAGTCTTATTATTTAGAAGACGGCAAATATGTAACAAATGATATTGTTCCGTTACTTTGGACTAAAGCGAATTTGATGTTAGCGATAAATCAAATGAAAAAATCTTTACATTAATTAAATGTAACCTCTAAAAGCCTCCCTGCTTCGCGAAAGCCCAACGCGGTATAAAGCCCGTTTGCGGCGGCATTTTCGCTGTCGGTGTAAAGAACGGGCAATTGCTCCGATTTACGCGCTTTTTTCGCCAACGCACACACCACAGCCCGTCCGTATCCCTTGCCGCGAAACTCGGGCGATACATAAATCAAATTAATTCGGCATGTCTCGCCCTCTCCTGTTAGCAAGCCCATTGCAACAGGTTGGGAATCATGCCAAATAAAAAGACGCGCAGAACTAAGACCCGGAGAAGAATCGCCCCCTCCCGGCATTTCCGCGTGGAGAGTCTCCGAATAAAACGCATGAATCCACTCGAAAATCAAAGGCATTTCCGGCGCACCGGAAAGCCTTAACTCACCCGGAATAGCCACACCGGGAAGCGTTGCTTCCGGAGGTAAAAAATAAGATACAAGCCCCTTTTGTGAAAAATCTTTGCCGTAAATCTCCGCGCAAGCCAACGCAATCTCTTTTTCCGCTACAATTCCTGTAAGCGGGTTTTCGTTCTGCCGTAAAAATTCATGAAAAAAAAGCCGCGCATCAGTGTTTTGCGCAAGCCATATCCATAAAGGGGTTTCTGAGCAAGCAATAGCAAGCCCGTTTTCTGTTTTGTACGCAGTATGCTTCTGTTCAAGCATATCGTAGCACATACTGTATAAAATGCGGTTAAGATTCATTGATTAGCTAAACGTAAAATCGCGTCGGGAATTTGGTTAAGCGGATATTCTTGCGCGATTGCACCGATAGCTTTTGCCGCCTTTGGCATTCCGTAAACAACGCAAGAAGCTTCGTCCTGCCCAATATTTGTGCAACCGGCGGCTTTCATTTGCATTAATCCCTTCGCGCCGTCATTGCCCATGCCCGTTAAAATAACGCCTACCGCTTTTGAACCCATAATATTTGCTACTGATTCAAACAAAATATCAGCGGCGGGCATTACACCGTGAATGCGGCTTCCCACATAGCATTCAACGGCAAGCTTGCCTTGCTGCCGGACGAGTCTCATGTGACGGTCTGCGGGTGCGATAAGCACGCGTCCACGCATCAAAAAGTCGCCCGATTGGGCTTCACGAATGTCATGAATATAAAGCGCGTTAAGACGGTCTGCAAAAAGTTTTGTAAACCCGCTCGGCATATGCTGAACAATCATCATCGGCGGAATGTCCGCAGGCAAACGCTTTAAAATATCTTCAAGCGCGTTGGTTCCGCCCGTGGATGAGCCGATTGCCACAATTTTTTGCCTATCGTTTACCCCTACCATTTTCACCATTTCGCGCATACTGGGGCATTTTTGACGTTTAACCGTGGTGTCCAAAAGGTCGGAGACGGACGAAATAAACTGCCGTGTTGTTATTGGTGTAAAAATTGCGGGCTTTTGTAAAAAAACATCGTTGCCCGAACTTGGAATAAGCGTGTATTTTGTACGGGAAAGAGAAACATACAATGTGTAAAGCGTGTACTTGTTTTGCATGGATTTCGTGAGAACATGGTTTGGCTGAAATTCGTCTAAATCCCAAACAAGTACATTATTTCCGCTACGCTGCATCTTTGATTCCGCGGAGGCAGGGCCGGCAACGGCAACTATTGATTCAATATACGGCTTGGTTCCCAGCCCGCTTTTTATTGCAGAAATCATATCTTGCTGAGTTGCCGCAATTATTATTCTTGTCTCATCTGCCATCGTCCCTCACCACCTTCTAAATGGGAGCTGCTCCGCACGGTTGTACTAATGTGCCAAAACGGAAGCAATAATTCCAATACCCTTAGAAATATCGTCCTCGTTTGTGTTTGCAAAGCTTATGCGAAAATGCCGTTCCGCCGCAGGTTTTATCACGCTTGGCGCGAAAAAACGTCCGGGCGAAACCAGAACCTTGTGTATCAAAAATTCATCTATATAAGCGGCGGTTTTACCGGAATTTTTCGGGCTGACCCACAAACCAAGCCCACCGCCCGGAATAATAAAATCCGCGTACGGCGCAAGAAAAGTTTCCGCAGCCGCAATCGCACGGCGATATCTTTTTGCGAAAACTCCGCGAATTTTCGCGCAGAACGCGTCATAATCGTTGTTTCGCAAGTAGTAGTCGAGGCCTCGTTGTATGTATCCCGAAACCCCTTCAGTTTCATGCGGCGTAGCATCCTTCGGATAAACGATATAGCCCGCCAACCCCGGAGACAAAACACGCTCGAAACTTTTCAAATAAATAACGCGCTCGTTTGCGGCTCGCAGCGGCTTTGGTTTTTCATCGTAAAAAAAATCTCCGCAATCGTCCGCTTCTATTATATGCGCGTTTGTATTTTGCGCAATTACTAATAATTTTTCCTTGACATCGTTAGTATAACACAAACCCGTCGGTTGCTGGTAATTTGGCATAAAAAAAAATATTTTTGGTTTGTGTTTTTTTGCCAAAAATATAAGTCTGTCTAAATCGGGGCCGTTTGAGTTAAGCGGCATTTCAAGAATTTTCGCGCCGCAAAACGCGAATGCCGCCGCCGCCCACGGTGCGCACGGCGATTCCAAAACCACAGCATCGCCCGGACCGATTAATTTTTGGAGAACCAGCGCAAGTCCGCTACGAATGTCCGTGGTAATTTGTATGTTTTCGGGTGTTGTTTGCACGGAATTTATTGCAAGCAACGCGGAAATTGTTTCACGAAGCGGCATGTAACCACGTCCGCCCGCAGAACTGAACACACTTGCGCCGTCACGCAAAAGAACAGCATCAAAGGCACGGCGGAAATCTTCTTTCGGAAAAAATGAAGTGTCCGAACCTGTTGCGGCAAAATTTATACAATCGCCGTGCGCACTAAAAAAAACAGGCGCGGGCTTTTCGTTTTGGTTCGCAACATAAACCCCGCTTCCCCTTACGGAATACACGGCGCGTTTTTGCTCTAGGTATTTATATGCGCTTACAATCGTTGTGTTGTTAACACCCAACTCTGTCGCAAGTGTGCGAATCGCGGGAAGTCTCGAATTCGGAGCAAAATCGCCCGCGTTTATTTTTCCCAAAAGTTCTTCGCCAATTTTACGATAAAGCGGCTCGGTTATCATTCTTCTTCCGGTTCTTCTTCAGCTTCATCAAAAACATTATAAAAAACATCTCCAATCACGGCGGACAATCGCGAAGTATCCGGAATAAAATAATTCCTTCCTTCCACATTACCGGTAGTGCCCGGCATTGTGAATGTTTCAACACTGTCCATGCCCACGCGCGGAATATACGGAATAAACATCACCGCGCCAAGCCCAAGATTGCTTCGTACGTTCTCGTGGACGGTGCTAATCAATTCCAACGGGTCGTTCAAAAGAGCATCGCGGGTAGAAGCTTGTTTTATTAACTGCGTCATAAATTCCATTTGTACTTGATTTCGCTGCAAATCACCCATTGGGTACTGGCGGAAACGCACAACTCCTTCCGCCATATTGCCGTCAAGCAGTACATTCCCCGCCGGCACATCAATTCTAAGGTTTTGGCACGGGTCTACATACCAGAGCCGCTGTGGAATATACATTTCAACCCCGCCGATTGCGTCAACAACGCGCCTGAACGCGGGAATTTCAACCTCAACATAAAAATCAAACGAAATACCAAACATTTCTTCAAGCTGTTCCATCAAATAATATATTCCGTGAACCTGGCCGCCATGCGAACGCATTTCATTTACTTTCAACGTGCGCGGCGGACGAATACCATCGCTGCGCATTCGCTCCAAACGGTGCGGCGGAATACGCACAACCATATCACGTGGTACAGACATCAAATGAATCTTCCCATTGTCGCGATAAAATGTCCCTACCATAATAGCGTCCGCAAGCTGCTGCTTGTCCAGTCCGATAAGCATAAAATTTGTCCTTGCGTCAATAAGACCGTTATCTTCTTCCTCTTCCTCTTCCTGCGTCCGTTCCGGTAGCGCAATATATCCTTGTTCAGAAAATCTGTCAAAATCAATAACAACCTTATTTGCAACAGGCGGACGCCCGCCATCGTCAAGCGCGAGAAACACTACCGTTGCTCCCGCGGAAATTAATAACGCCACACCGGCTATAGAACCCGCAATAATAAAAAATAGCTTTATTGCAAGAACATTCTTTTTAAGCCATTCCGCAGCGTTTTTTAACCTATCTATGTTAATTGTAATCAACTCCTGTGCTGAGTATATAACGATATATATTAAGAATCAAGGTTAAAGGCTCTTTTTCTTCAAGAATGTTAATAGTTTTAATGTTTTTTCTTTTCCATTTTTTGTATTCTAAACAAAATCAGCAAAGAGTGCTATAATTTTACAGATACATAAAATATGGGGGGCATCAAATGAAAAAAATTTTTGTAGTTGATGACAGCAGTACAAATCTTATGGCAGCGGAAGATGTATTGTCGGAGCATTATGATGTTTTTACGATGCTGTCTGTAACGATAATGTTTGATATTATTGATAAGGTCACGCCCGACTTGATTTTATTGGACATAATGATGCCCGATATAGACGGTTTTGAGGCGTTGAAAATGATACAGGAAAAATACAAAGAAATTCCCGTGATGTTTCTTACGGGAAGAAATGACCCCGAAACCGAAGCCCGCGGTTTTGAAATGGGCGTTGTGGATTTTATAACCAAACCGTTTTTTGGGCCTGTTTTGCTTGGAAGAATAAAAAAACAATTACAAATTGAAGATACAATCCGGGAATTAAAAAATAAACTTAAAGAGGTGAGCGAATGATTCGTTCACTTATGCATAAGCCTACAAGGTTTTTATATGTGCTGTTCGTTTTTCTTGCGTTCGGATTAATGGTGCTTACCGGGTTTTTATTTGGAATGAGCCGCGAGCGCCAAAACTTGGAAAATGAAGCTGAATCGTTATTCATCGGAATAGAAGCGCAGCTTCGCGCCGACTTGAACGAGCTTGAAACAATGATGGGTGTGGTAAGCGAAACAATTCGCTTGAAATTAATTCGCGGCGCAAATTTACAGGAATTGCAAACATATATCACGGAAATTACAAATTACAGCCACGAAAGAAATATTCCCGGTTTTCTCAGCGTTTTCGCATTATTCGACGAAATTCCCGGGCAGCTTGAAAGAGCGGGATTCAGTGCAATCACCCCCGATACCGATTGGGAATTACTTGAAGCCGCGGGGAATTTTATTACTGAAGAACGCGATTGGTACATTCTTGCGAACGAGGCAAGAGGAGGAATAATTTTCACACAACCTTATGTAGACGCTGTTACAGGCGAAGTGGCGCTGGCATATGCACGCGCCATTTACGACAATAACGGCAATCGTATGGCTGTTGTCGGTTTAAATGTTCTGCTTGACAGAATTTATCAATTTACAAACGAATATCGCACCACCGGCTCTCAAACATGGATGATGCTTGACAGTAATTTAACAATCATAGCATTTCCGTGGTCGGAATTTATCGGGATGCCATTACGCGATGCTCCGGCAACCGGCTTTTCGTACATGGCAGACAAGCTCGAGCAAGACTTACATCTTTCCGGGCATCGTTTTACAAGCAACGATGGAAGTCAAAAAATCCATAATGTTCGTCAAATTGAAAACGGTTGGTTTCTAGGCGTTGCAACCCCTGCGGACGCTTATCTTGAAAATTTGCGGAACATGATATGGTATTTGTCAATTCTCGGGTTAATTATGGCTGTGGGATTAAGCATTGTTCTGATACGTTTTATCGCGGCAAAAGAAAAAGCGGTTGCGGAAAAAAATATTCTTTCAAATATGGATAATATTTTAAACGGAATCGACGCCATGATATATGTAACCGTACCCAACACGGGTGAAATTCTTTTCATAAACGACGAAATGAAACGGCATTATGAAATAGAAGGCGATTGCGTCGGTCAGTATTGTTATAAAATTTTGCAGGAAGGTAAGGACAGCATTTGCGAATTCTGCCCGTGCTACGAACTGGACAAAGACCCCGATAAAAATATCATTTGGGAAGAAAACAGCACAAAAACAAATCGCATTTATCGTAACACCGACAAATATATAAATTGGCCCGACGGAAAAAAAGTTCATATTCAACACAGCGTTGACATGACAGAGTTAATTTCCGCGAGGGAAGCCGCCGAAAGAGCAAGCAACTACAAAAGTGATTTTCTTGCGAATATGTCCCATGAAATACGCACGCCCATGAACGCAATTTTAGGAACGGCGGAAATTTATTCGCAGGACGAAACACTTTCGCACGACACGCATAAAGCATTTGAAAGAATTTACGAATCCGGCGATTTACTTTTAAATATTGTTAACGATATTCTTGACCTTTCAAAAATCGAAGCGGGCAAATTGGAATTATCGCCCGCGCAGTATGACATTCCAAGCTTAATCAACGACACGGCGCAATTAAACCGTTTACGTTTCGACAGTCTTTCACTCGGGTTTATAATTCAAATTGACGAAAACACGCCGCACGATTTAATAGGCGACGAACTAAGGATTAAACAAATTTTAAATAATATTTTATCCAATGCTTTCAAATACACCAACACAGGCGAAATTGTTTTTTCAACTTCTTCCGAGGTGGATAAAAATTCAGATGAAGTTACATTAGTTTTCCGCGTAAGCGACACCGGGCAAGGCATGACAGAAGAACAACTTAAGATTTTGTACGACGATTATACGCGTTTCAATATGGCAGCAAACCGCACGGTTGAAGGCGCGGGCTTAGGAATGAAAATTACGAAACGTCTTGTTGAACTTATGAACGGAGAAATAACCGTCGAAAGTGCGCCCGGAATAGGTTCCGTGTTTACGGTGCGTCTGCCGCAAAAAAGAATTGGCAGCGCGGTCTGCGGCTCGGAAACTGCCGCCAAACTACGTAATTTCGATTTCATCAACCCAACCATTACGAAAAAAACGCAGTTCATCCGCGAATATATGCCTTACGGAAGCGTCCTTGTTGTTGACGATATTGAATCAAATCTTTACGTTGCAAAGGGAATTCTTCATCCTTACGGCTTGAAAATTGATACAGCGACAAGCGGATTCATTGCGCTTGATAAAGTCAAAGATGGAAATATTTACGACATCATTTTCATGGACCACATGATGCCAAAAATGGATGGAATAGAAACAACAAAACAACTGCGCGAAGCCGGTTATAATCACACAATTGTCGCACTTACCGCCAACGCGCTTACCGGGCGCGCCGAAATGTTTTTGCAAAGCGGCTTCGATGGTTTTATTTCAAAACCAATCGACTCGCGCGAGTTGAACCAAATTTTAAATGAATTCATAAGAGATAAAAAACCACCCGAAATAGTAGAAGCCGCCCGGCAAGAACAACAAAAGCCCGCTGCGCCGAAAACCCGGAACAACGAAGCTTTGATTAAAATCATCTTGCAAGACATCGAAAAAACCCTTGCAACCCTGGAAGAATTGTCGGCAACCGGTTTCGCAGATTTAAAACTATACACAACAACCGTTCACGGCATAAAAAGTTCTCTAATCAACATTGGCGAAACAGAATTATCTGCCCTCGCTTTAAAACTGGAAAAAGCAGGAGACAAAGATGAAACCGGAATAATTTCAAACGAAACCCCCGCATTAGTCGCCGCATTGAAATCGCTAATTGAAAAATACAAACCCAAAACCGTCTCCGCTGCCGGAAACATTTCGCAAGACGATGAAATATTCCTTCAAGAAAAATTAAACGAAATAAAATCCGCCTGCGAAAATTTCAACAAGCGGACCGCAAAAACTGTACTCGACTCCCTAAAACAAAAATCATGGACGAATACCACAAATGATTTCTTAGATGCAATATCTTTGCATTTACTTCACGGGGAATTCAATAAAGTTGTAGATGCCGTGGAGAATTTTACTCCTTCATCCCGGGCGAGCTAACCAACGCCGCCAAATATCCAAACACCACGGCAACAGTTACACCACCCGCCATTGCCGTAAAGCCGCCTGTGATTACGCCGATTAAACCGCGTTCATCGACGGCTTTTTTTACGCCGCGCGCAAGCACATTCCCGAAACCGGGAAGCGGCACGGACGCGCCTGCACCCGCAAAATCAACCAAGCGATCGTACAGCCCCAAGCCGCCTAAAATGCATCCCGCCACAACAAAAAACACAAGAATCCGCGCAGGCGTAAGCTTTGTTAAATCAATTAAAAGCTGACCGATAACACAAATTAAGCCGCCAATCAAAAACGCCCATAAAATACCGCTCATAAAAATCACCTCTCTATTGCAACTGCGTGTGCGATTCCCGGAATTGTTTCGCCTTGCTGGATTGTTACGACACTGTGCAACGCGCCCGTCGGGACGAAAAGCATTCGGTTTATTTCGCCTGCTTGTAATTTTTTCAAAAAATAACTTACGAAAACAACGGCAGAACAACCGCAGCCGCTTCCACCCGCGTGAACATCCTGTTTTTCCAAGTCATAGATTAGCAAACCGCAATCGGTTAGATGACCGGCGATGTCAATGCCGTCTTGTTTCAGTAATTGCAAAAGCAGCGTTTGCCCGTAAAGCCCAAGGTCGCCGGTTGCGATGATATCGTAGTGGTTGTGCTGCAAGTTCAAGTCGCGGAAATGTTTTGCGATAACATCGGCGGCAGCGGGAACCATCGCCGCACCCATATTGTTTGCGTCTTTTTGCCCGAGGTCAACAATAGAGCCGGTTGTAGCGGCTGTGACATAGGGGCCATTTCCTGTTGACGAAAGAACCACCGCGCCGTCGCCGGTGACTGTCCATGAGGCGGTCGGTGAGCGCTGTGTTCCCAGTTCAAGCGGAAAGCGGAAAGTTTTTTCCGCACCACAAAAATGGCTCGACGCAGTTGCCACAACGTGATCCGCAAAACCGCCGTCGATTAATTTCGCGCCAAGATTCATTCCCATTCCCATTGCACTGCACGCTCCGAAAAGCCCGTAAAACGGCCGCTCAAGAGAACGTGCACCATAAACAGAACCGCTGTTTTGGTTAAGCAAATCGCCAGCGAATACATATTGGATATCCGCCATTTTAAGCCCCGCTTTTTGTACCGCAAGCTCTACGGTTTGGCGCATAAGTTCGCTTTCTGCCTGCTCCCAAGTTTCTTTGCCGAAAAGAATATCGTCCGAAATTTTATCGAAATGTTCCGCAAGCGGGCCTTCGCCTTCCTTCGGCCCGACAATTGCCGCTGCATTAATTATCGAAGGCGGGTTTTCAAATTTTACACTTGAATCTCCGAAATGTTTTGTCACTGAAAAATCACCTCATAAAATAATATATAAGACCCACAATTACCGATGTCACTGTGCCGTACACAATAACCGGGCCTGCGATTAAAAACATTTTCGCTCCTATTCCAAGCACCATTCCTTCTTTTTTGTGCTCAATCGCGGGAGCGGTGATGGCGTTTGCGAAGCCCGTGATTGGAACAATTGTACCCGCGCCCGCGAATTTTGCGATTTTATCGTAAATCTGTAATGCCGTCAGCAAAATCGCGACTACAATTAAAGAACCCGCTACTAAAATACCCGTGTCTTCGCGTGAAAAACCCGCCGCTTCAAACATATTGTACAAAACCTGTCCTACGGCGCAAATTGCACCGCCCACAAAAAACGCTTTCACGCAGTTTACTAAAACGGCACTTTTTGGCGAAGAAGCCTTCACCATTTCTGCGTATTTTTGTTTTTTTTCTGCTGTGTTCATAAATTTCTCCTTTACATTGAACCCGCATCGTAGAATCCGGGAATCAAAAAATATAATAACGCGCCGGCTAATTTCCCGAGCGCAATTGCCAAAATTAGAAAGAAAATTCCGCGTTGAATGCGCCCGCGCCGTGCCATGATGGGAAAAACATCTAAGACCTCCGCAAGAGACATCGCAAGCGCGCCGTAAAAAATTCCGACACACAAGCTTAATGCACCTAAAATAACCGCTCCCAAAGGGATTTTAAGCTGCCAAAAAATCGCAACCGTTCCGAAAATTCCACCAAGCGCGATTGCGGTTTCGTAGAAACGGCAATGTTTTTGTGTACGT
>Ga0131853_10003177_pt1 | contig 29466 bp, 20 predicted proteins | sample TergutLab28metaG_FD_92764 | JGI IMG/M metagenome (GOLD analysis project Ga0131853, IMG submission 92764) | Labiotermes labralis P1 segment gut microbial communities from Petit-Saut dam, French Guiana - Lab288 P1 (version 2) (version 2) | ecosystem: Host-associated > Arthropoda: Insects >... | reverse complement strand
GTTGTCTTAAAGCGAGCCACAATTATCCTTGCTGATACGGGATGCCATTCAATCAAACTCTTCTTTGCTTCTTTGTCCATTAATATACCCACACCTTCTCTGCTTTTGTTATCATCATCCTGGGGCCTTCCAGAATATATAAATGTTGCCCCATCATGAGTAATCACTTCACCAAACTCTCTCCATCTTACTTCACTCATTCCCAGTATATTCAGTCCATAACTCTTCATGCAAGCCACTGCTTGCCTTAATTTTCCAGTCTCTCATAGGGTTCGTACGTTCCACATCCCAATCTTTATTTCCCTTTTCATGCCAAAAGTCGTTGATCTAGAATCAGCCTGGTTCTTCCTTGTTGACATTTCTTTAATAGCTTAATTTAAGGTGTGCAGGTTATTAGCCCACAGCACCCGAACTTGATGGTGGGGCTGCCACCTGAAGCCTTCAAGCCGGCTGTTTTCTGTCGGGGTTGTATCCCTTAGCTTTTGAAGATCCCTCTTCACCACAAGGCAGTGGTGGTGGGTCCCTCTTCATCTGACGCCTACCCCTCGACCTTTCCAACATGGGAGGCCCTACCAGTAGCTATGCTACAGCTGGTATAGCTCTTAGGGTCATCGGTGTACTCAAACCTCCTCACCACGGTAAAGTGGGGACCCAACGAGGAGGATAAAAGTTATGTCAGGTCGATTAAAAGGTATTGTTTTGTCCGTAAGTACGCTGCAATTACAGTACAGCTTGAAATTTTTATTCTGCAGTACATTGACTGGTGTGTACTTATAATATGGACTTTTATTGTCAATCCATTATTATTATTATTATTATTAGTAGTAGTAGTAGTAGTAGTATTGCATGAGCATCTGAGGTGAGTGGACATGTTGTGTTTTCTCCGGCGTTATGTGTATGGCATTGCTGCTTTCATTGCTTGCTCACGGCAGCTAGAAAAGAATTGTGTATCGTATGTGCGCAGCCCTTCTACAGGAAGCGTAATACCATACATCATGGTGTTTGTGATGTTTTCATTGTGCTTGTTCAAATTAGTGACATTGAACAGGTGTTCTGGATGTCTTCTGGGAAATCATCTTTTTGGTAGGATGCCTGTACCAAGCACCCGTGATCAACAAGAAATGACGACACACCACTTAAGCCCTAGTGCTCCATCTCACACTACTTATTCTAAGTATGATGGAGGTAAAAAAAGTATTATCTCCTGAGAGTGAGAGAGAGCTCCATTTACCTGAACTTAGTAGCAAGACGCAACAGGTGACCGTGTATGATTAAGAATCTTGTCTCAGGCAGGAAAGGTAGGAGGTTAAATAATGGATAGGAGGTCACTACATTGATTCACAAGTGAACTTTTGACAAGATGTTGTTGAAATATGACCTACAATTGTTGTTTGGCCTTCACATCTGGTGTGTGGGAGCACTTCTGCACAACAGTGAAACATTAACCATTATTACCTGGGAATAGGAATTCTAAATCCCCTGTTACAACAGTGTTGGTGGCTGTAAATTTTAGGACTTGTTCCATAATCTGTTGTCATTCTCACTACCATTTGTATCGGTTGAATGGGTTTAGAGTTACATATGTATGCATGTATGTATGTTTTTATATGTGTGTGTATGTGGGTGTAGGAAGCAAAAAATTATGGTGTGGGCCTTCAGTGATGTACCATTGGCACCAAATTTAGTGAAAATCAGTCACTGCCATAGGTATTGAAAGGGGAGATGTGGAGAGTGTGGTGATACTTAAGTGTAATATTATGTAAGAGAGGAATGTAATAGAAATTGAATATTTCTTTTGTCAGCAGATACTGCTAACCTGGCAAGTCCAGAAGAAGAGGAAGGACAAGAGGTTGTAGCCATATCAACATGGCTCAGTAAACCAGATGTCATAGAGGCCTTCAGATGCCATGAGGTCAAAGTAAATGGCTATATGTATGCTAGGTAATTGAGTTTATTTATAACTTTGATTTTTCCAGTGTGGTCTAGGAAGATGCTCTGTAGTTTAGAAAATGTTTTCCTGATAATAATGACATTATTATAGGCATACATGCTGTGTTTGTGGCGACAGTTTTTGGTGTTTTATTTCTTTATAGGAAGGACTGTTGGTTTGACTTTGTTGCATAGTTTAGCTAGCATTAGATCATGATTGTCCATCTGGCTGCTCTCTTATGCAAGATGAACATATATTAATGTTGCTTGCAGTTTTCTTGGAATGATAGCAGTTCAGTTTGCCCAAAGGCAGACAGCCAGTTGGCCAGCTGCAATCGTTCTGTAATGAACTACATAAGGACTTATTTAGTAACATTTAATATTCATCTGTCGTATACTGTTGTGAGAAAAGAGTTTTGCAGGGGTATCTATAGCATTGTCATTCTCCATAGTAGTGTGTCACAAATATGAAAGGGCAAATGTAACTTCAGTTGTTGTTTTTATCAATGTATCATAGAGTCATATACCCATAGGCATAACTTAGGGGACAAGGGTGGGCAAATGCCCCTCCATTGTTTTTTTTGTGTAAGGAATTTTTTTCGCTACTGATTTGAAAAGGTGCAAATGAAAGAAGATTGGTAAGAGTGAGGGAAAGGTGTATATGTATATTATGGACTGGTTCAAACCAATCTTATCCCTCTTTCTAATTTGACTTCTTGGTAAATTAAAATTTCTAATACCCATGGTTGATTTTGCCCCCTCCCCCCTTCCCCAGTGTTTTTAGCCAAGTTATGCCTGTGCATACACATATACTAACTTAAAATCGATATATTTTAAATTTCTCTGGTAGAAAACAGTGGAGCCACATTTAATGAACTAATCAGGGAAGGGGGTGTCCTTTAAACCTGAAGGTATGTTACTTTTACAGGTGTATTTAAAAGTCCATAATAATACTCCCACATTAAAAAAAAATTTTAAATGGAAAACATAATTTCACAAGAAACGTAATGCATTGTACTTATTCATTTATTATGCGGAATTTTAACAATACCTGCAAACTCCCACAGGAGTACTGCCCCCTGCCCACACTCTGTGCAGTTTTTACCTAGAGGGCTCAGCCTATTTGGTAGGCACACTGAGAGCTGCACTAAATGAGTACCTCTTTGCAATGCCATGGTACTTTGGAAATTTCCACATCCAACTATCACTTGTTTTAAATTGAATTCTTGTATGTTTTGCCATTGTATTGATGCCAGGTTTTGTTTCTACACCTCTTATTTTCATATTTCATGAGCATTGTTGTATGTGCCATATCGTCACGGCCTTACCTAAATTTGTTTTGCTGGACTTGTATGTTTCTCTTGGCCACTTCAGCATCACTTATGACTGAGAGGTAAAACTAGATAATTACTTAACAGGACAGGCAATGTACAATTGATGTAAAATTGAGCCAGGTCCATGCAAACATTGTTGTGTGGAAAAGCAATAAGTGTTATATATTCTGATTGTGTTTGTAGCCTTTGGTATCGAGCATGCAGTGTGCATACGTAATGTTATCATCTGTGGCCTATCTGCTGTGCAGTGTTTTTCCACATTATCTCACAACAGCGTGTTATTTTAAAATGTTATTGAACCTAAAATGTATATTTTGATTTTCTGTACGTCTTTTGAGTGAAACATTTCTCATTTTAAGAAGAATTAAGGAAGAAATGATCATAAATGTTTAACAGTCTTCACATAAATTACCCATTATTCTTGTCTGATTTGAATGAAACTTGAATTTTCGTAGCTGATTTTCAAAAAATACTCAAATATAAAATTTCGTGAAAATATATCCAGTGGGATCTGAGTTGTTTCATGTGGATGGACCCACAAATGGAGACAGATAGACATGATGAAGGTAATAATCACTTTTCACAATTTTGGGAATGCGTCTAAAACAGTCTTATTGCTTATTCTTACAAGTACCCCACTACAGTTGACTTACATTCAGAATGTGATACCTGGTTGTGTACATATGGACTCTTCATTAATTTGTTCACTATGTTTGTCACCACTGCTGCCCAGCAACACTTATCTTCTTTTAGGTATTCAGAATGAGAGTTTTAAATGAGACAAACAGCCCTAGGCTGTTTGCCTCATTTCTAACTTTCATTTTCCATTGGCTTCGTAAAAGGGCATGTCCCTCTACCCTTTCCATAATATGGATTGTCCACAGTCCTTGCAACTTTTCTGTATAATGGACACATCTGCACTCTTCCCATCATTTCAGCTTCCATCAGAACCAAATTAGGTATCCTGAAGGTGGAGGCAGCATATTCCTCTGACACAGTGGAAAAAACATATTATCCTACGTGGTGTAATAACACAGGAACCTATCATTTGAACAGCTGAGCAGTGGGAGGCATTAGCTTCAGTGCACAAAGAACTGAACTGTCCCAGTGTGTTGTTTGCAGAGATTAATGATATGATTCTTCATTGTTTTCAGTCACCTTCTTGTAACTGACAGCCATATTTATGTGCTGCGTGACATTCCGGGTCGAAAGGGTTTTGCTCACATTGTGGTCAGGCGTCTGCTTTCAGCTATTGTTAAAATAACATCAAAGAAAAAGCATCCGGAACTCATTACATTCAAATATGGTGTGCCAGAAGGGGATAATTTGGTCATATCTGATATGGACAGGTTAGTTACATTGATCATTTTCTGTGTTTTATATCAGTCTTAATATGAAGGAGACCACATACATGCAGAGTAACTTGCCTGACAGCATCAGGATACAGTGAATTGAAATGGTTTCAAAAAAATTGTAAATCCATTTTTATGACAGTGAGGTGGGGGGTGTGACAGCTCATTTGGTGGCTGGTTATGATATACCCTTGGTTCTTGGCAGGCCTGTTGGAGTGCTTTCTCTCTATCTTAAGTGCTGAAGAGAATTATTACAATGTGTTTATGCAGAAAAGGCATATCTAATTTGACCTGTAATTTTCTTTGTTTGTGAAACCTGATCGTAATGTATTTAATTCTGTTATTTTATTCACCAGGTAACAGAAATTTTTCATATTGTGATCAGACCAGCCGGCAGTTTGACATAGATATCTTCATCTGGCTGAGTGTATAATTTTTCTTCTGAAATACATTATACTTTTGTAGAGCCTTGCACTGGTTGTTATGCATTGTTTGCTGTAATTTCTAGTCCTATTACATGTATCTTAAATGGGGTAGAAGAGGTGAAAGTAAAAGGAAATATTGTTTCTGAACTTAATTAAGCACTGCACCTTGTAGGTGCGTGGGGAGTGGTTGTGTAACTTGATGCATAACTTTGGCATTAGACAGAGATAAGTTTTCAGCTTCATACCCAAGCTGCTCAAACCCCAGGGAAATATAGTCATTGGATATGAGGCTGGGTGAACTCCAAGAGACTGTCTGAACCACACTTTTGAAGAAAAGAATTATTCTCCTGCCAGGAATTGAACCTTTGTCATTGAGCACGTACTGAATGAGCTGTCCTGGCTGCTAGAGTAGCAGAGGACACCATGAAATTATATAATTTTTAAAATTAAGAGAAACTAGTTCATGCTGTGGAAGACGGCTTTGATCCCCTTTTAAGTCTGGTCTGCCAGAGGAACAGTGTAATTCATATACAGCACTACCTGAGTTTCAACTTCATATTGTATTATTGTAGTTCTGTGTTGAAAAGTGGCAGCTCACTAGTTGCAAGTACGTATGCCGAATTGAATTGAGTTCCTTACAGTATTTGTCACTTGTATTTGTTCACAGGTTCCTCATTCCAAATGCAACTGAAGCGACAAAACTTGTGTCCCAGCAGATAATGAAACAATTGAAAGGAAAAGATGGTTGACATTAAGTGAAAATTAAACATAATGCAGTTACCATATTTATCCAAATATAAGAACCCTACATGTATGTTGAGCCCCCATCACAATCTCCAGTTTTCAGATAAATGCATTTACAGAACATGTGCACAGTTGTGAGGTTATGCCCATTTTTCAGATGATGAATTAGGAAAACTTTCACCTGTTATATTTGGGTAAATACTGCATGTGGTAATTGAATCATCCATATATAGTGAAGAAAGTTATCTGAGATACCTCCAGTTCAGCATGTACAGAGAAGTGAATTTATTTCCGGTCATATTAAGGGATAGTCTCCAAGTGTAAAGATTACCAGAAACTGTAAATAGACTTTTTAAAATGAGGTAGGTAAAATGTGATAAAATAGCAAATAGATCAATAGAGAGAGGATATACAGCTTGTACAGATATCTGTATATTCTTCTGAAGTTCAGAGTAGAAAACCAGAACTTAATTTGTTATATTTTCTTGACATATTATTTAATTTATATTATGCCCCCAGATGCTGAGTAGGTGTTGCAGAAAGCTGCTTTACTTTATTTCACAACGATATGAATTTACAGAAGCCTGCAATCTGTGCATGCTCCCTAATACATTTCTCTGAATGCCTTTTGACTCTATGTTCATGTCAGACGTCACCAATATGGTAACCAGTTACAACATGTCTTTTGTACCTCTCTTAAGCAGCTGTTTTGAATGTAGGAAAGGCAAGATCCAAAGCAACACAAGTAACAGTAATAAAAAACAGTTCTGATTCCAATTTATGCTTTATTATTATTAATTTTAGCTTATGTACCTTCTGCAAGAAACAAACTGAACTTGTGAAACACTGTGCCATCTGTTTGTTCCTGCAAGTTCACCTGTTGAACCAGCTGAGAGATTTTCACAAACCTGGAATGAATTATGTTGGAGACCAACAAAACTTTATACTGTATACTTTCTTACAATCAGTAGTAGTAGTAGTAGTAGTAGTAGTAATAATAATAATTGGCAAACATATGAATTTATGAAGTCAGAGTTCCACTAGTGCCATTTAACATAGAGTCTTGAAATTATTTATCTTTGAAAAAATTGCCATATGTATTAAGGTAATAGTGTTGCTGCTGCAGCAGCAGAAAGCTGGCATTTAAAATGCCATAAACCAAAGATATACACATTCTCTGTAATGTTCATTTAATCTGCTAACTGATAACTTCTGAACAGACAACCAACAGTAAGTGCTCACCATTTCACTTTCCTTTTGAATGTCTGAATGAGATCCTGCGGTTTCTGAATGGTCATGTGTTTTATTTACCTCTTTCCTTAACAAAAGCTCTTAATTTAGAAAAACTGGTTTAACCATTGTTACATTTCAGTAAGTTTGTTGTAGCAATTTGTGTTAATCTGACTAGAAAAATGTAAAGCTGTGTGTCTGTTCTAAGTGTTTAATACATTTTGACAAAAAAACAAAACACTAATCTATTAAAATGTGTACAGCTACCACAAAAGGAACAACCCAAATTGTATTATTTCAGAGTATGTGTGACTCATCCAGTCATGTGTTACATGTGCCATCTCATTACTGGTGCTACACAAAAATTCCATCTAGCTGCTTTATTGGTAGACCTCATATCTTACAAGGTAACATGACTTGTACTTCTGCCTGAAAGGTGCAGGTCAAAACAAAAAACTGCCTGAAACACTAACTTCATGACGAATTCTATGATGCTGCTAAACTCTTGTGATGATATCAACAACGGAACTGTAGTAATAGCACCTACTTTCCTTGTAACAATTTTTCTGAATGCTGCGTAGTTTGAACATCCCCTCCAAGGGAAACTAGTGAGTGAGGTCTTTTGTGATTGGATATATAGCTGTGACTGTATCTGTATATGACTGAGATTCAAATTTGGTTGCAGGATGCTTGTAATATCAAACAGACTTTTCTGAGAATGCATCTACAATGACAAGTTGTGTGTGGCTTCAACACTTGTATCACTATATATTATGAGAAATACTATCATAACTCACCGTAAATATGGCTGTACATATCAATATATATGCAGGTCAGAGAAAGTTACTGTCAGCTGTCCCTTTAACATGTGGCTAGTGGAATCTAGATCCAGGCAAAAAACTGTCAAAACAATGTACATTATGGACATAAAAATCACTGTTGTTTGAAGGAATATATAAGAAACGTTTCCGGATTATGTGAACAGCCATTATGAAAACTAACACTGATATTTTTCTTACAGATTAAAAACCCAACCAATCACATTATGTATAAGATGTAATCAGCATGTAGATAGTTTCCTATTAAAGGTATATAGAAATACCTGTATGTAATAATTACTATGTCAGTTTTCTGGGGATGAGGTTTAAAATGAACATGGCTGATATCAGGTAAATTAAGAGGTTTGTAATGTCAATCTTCTCAACAAGACTAGCACCCCATGTCATAAATCCCTTTGAAAGACAGAAACAAACCGTTATAAATTCAGATTTGTTAAATGTTTTCATCTTGCTAAAATTTACTTCATGGTATTAGAACTGAAGCCCTTTGTTGGACATGTGTCTTAGTTCAGTTCCATCTTCCATTCCCAACCTGTTAATTTTAATGTTACATACTTCTCTCTCTCTCCCTCCCTCTCCCCCCCCCCTCTCTCTCTCTCTCACACACACACACACACACACAGAATCTTGAAAGTGTTTGTTTTTCGCCCTTTGCAAGTGTGAAATTCTGTATGCATTTCTCCTCTTCCTCACCCAAGTTATGTCACAAGTTAAATATATTCTATGAAATTTCACTAAACAATACAACATGATCTGCAGGAATCGTAACATTTCTTATTACACACTTCCTACACCTGTATATTAAGTCCACACATTTTCTTGAACAATTATTTTTATGTTAATGGTACACATTGTAATAGATAAAAAAATAACTGAAAAATGTGGAATATTTTAACAATGCGGTTAGCATGATAAGTGATGCAATATATAGGCACAAAATGAAATTCAGGGTGGCCACAGCAACAGTAGCATTCAACAAGAAGAAGGCTTTTTTGCCACCAAACTGGACTTAAATTTGAGGAAGAAACTAATAAAATGCTACATTTGGAGCATCGTTTTGTATGGTGGTGAAACTTGCATACATAAGAAAGTAGATCAGAAAAAACATGGAAAGTTCTGAAATGTGGTGCTGGACAAGATCAGTTGGACCACCTGTGTGAAAAATGAAGCACTATTACATGGAGTCAAAGAGGAAAGGAACATCATACATACAGAAAAAGGAGGAAGCCAAACTGGATTGGTTAGAGGTTTTGTAGGAACTACCTTCTCAAATATGTTACAGAGGATAGAAGTGACAGGAAGACAAGGAAGAAGATGTAAGCAGCTACTGGACCTTAAGGAAACGCAAAGGTACTGAAAGCTGAAAGAGGAAACACTAGATATCACTGTCTGGAGAGTTTGCTTTGGATGAAGCTATGGACCTAAGGTAAGACAGATTGTAGTGATGGCATTGTTGTTCCTGTCATGCCCATGCACTAAAACCAGCGCGCGCGCGTGTGCATTCTGTCGTTTTCTGAAGAGAAAAGCTTTGACCTTGATATCGTGAATAGGGGCTTTCTTATACCCGGACTTTGTGGAGAAAATATGTAGCAAGTCCTGTGAGAAACACTAAGTCCACATGACTGCAAACATAGTTCTTTAACACCACTGCCCTTAGCTTAATATATTTTTGACTGCAAGACGTCGATTACTGGCAATAATATCAAATGGGTTGACTTCTGATTCCGAAACCACGCCCGAGGCCACGGTTGTTCTGTCGAGAAAACACACGCGCGCGCACACACACACACACACACACATACACAGAGGCTGTTCCATGTCAGCCACAGATAGGACGTAGAGGTGTAGCCGTACTTTAGACTCGGCCACCTTATCCCCAGAAAACGGACCCAGTACTCCTTCTGCAGGAGGCTTGGTGGGCCTCTGGGCCGGTCTGGATGGATCCAGAAAATATCGCCTCCACTCGGCGGTAGATGGGGTGGGTGGTCAACGCCACGCTCCGGCCTATTTACCCCCGGGAAAGACCCGGTACCCATTGTACCCAATGTAATGTGAGCCCCCCCCCCACCCAGTGGGATTCGATCCCCAGCCCGTAGCGAGCCACTACACCGACTACTCTATCCCGGCCCACATTAATGACACTGGCACTATATAATCTGATGCATTGACAGCGTCTTTAAATAACACATTTAAAAAAGGACCGTTCCTATTTGTCTATGAGAGAGCAGCAAATTGTTTTCAGTCGAGTACAGAGATCAAAGACAACAGGCTAAATCTGCGCAGTGCCGATCTGTATGTATAGCCACCAAGAAACGTATAATATAGACAGTAAGTTGCGTAGACTCCTCAAGTAAAATTATATTTATTTTGAAACACCTAGAATCGGTGTGTTATCGTATACTACATATGGGGTGAATGATCTAAATGACGAACGTATCAAACAGCTGCAATGAAATGCAGGCAGCAGGTTCCCCCGATACGTATGAAATTTATACGTCCACATGGCGTCACATTTCGGAAGAGAGTATTTCTCACAGTATGAGAAACGTACATTTGTACGGTAATTACAAATATTTGGACTTCGTAGTATAAATATTTTTACTACCACCCACCTTCGAGGTTAACGGGTTCGTTGATATTGGATATTTTGTGTTGCTACTCGTTCAGTTTTCCTGAAGTGCACGTTACGGCTAACATTTTAGAGTACAGTACACGGATGCTTTTAGGATATTTGGCTGGTGCCAACGTTGTTCGGCTTCGGAGCCGCGAAAATTTGAATAGACCAGTGGGTAGTTGGTTATACGTCACGACGTTTTAGAGACACGTGGTTTTGAAGAAAAGTAGGTTAGGTGATTTAGTTTGCATTACGGTTTGTTAGTATGGTGCAACCAAATTCACTGCAGTTGGTGTGGGTGAAACTTCGCAGAGTGTGGTTTTCACTGGGTTTATTTAGAGTTTCAGTATGATACAAAATTCACCATACTTCGTTTGGTTGAAAGTTTAGTTATCTAAGTTGTTTCTATTTAGGTAGTTCAGGTTATTTTTCTAATTACATTGTGTTAGGTTTGTGGTTTATTTCGGATTCTGGTGTGATACAATGTAATGTGAGCCCAAAATTACCCTGAATTGGTAAGGAACGATGCCTGATACATGTTTGATATTGCGCGGGACCAAATTTAGAGGTTAGTATTTTCAGACAACATACACACGAAAGGAACAATAGTCAATAAGAGGGTAGAATTTTGCAGGTTTTTTTTTAACACTGTTGGGCCATAATTTCATAATTTACCTGTGCTTGTTGCAGAAAAAGCCATAAAGTTGAAATTAATATCTGCACTTCTATTAAATTTAATTATATAACTAAAAATATATTTTGCTTGACAGGTTGGAAATTAGGATTTGAGTAGCAGAGTTGCATCAAGCACAAGCAACAGAAGGTACATGCATTAAAAAATTCCTCATTATACCATGCTTGCAAAAAATTGGGGTGCCATAGGGAAAGTGGCCAACTTTAATAGTAAAATAATTCTAGTTCAGCAGTGAAGTAATAATATTTTGTGTCATTGTGTTAGTTTGGCCAGGACAGCAATATCTGCTGTTCACAGTGTGAAGCCACATCCTGTTGACAAAAGCTGTCAAATATATGCGCAGTGGCAAATGCTGTTCCTGACATCAGTTCTGGTGGAAGGGTACGCAGTGCAGCATTATTCTGTTCTGCTAGACCTGACCTCCACATCAGGATTTGCCACTTATCTGTCTTATGAGGTTAAAACAAATTTTTATAAATGTTCAGCATGATAGAGCTTTACAGACCAAAATAAAAAAAATGTATTAACCTGATTTGTTGTTTTAATTATCACAATATATGTAATTTTACCTCCTTCGATTTTGAATTGTTGTATCTGCTTAGTAACCTGAAAAAAAAACAAAAAATTTAACTCCTGGTTTCTGCCATTTCAAGTATCATACTCCATATTCTTACTTGAAAGGCTGTGTATAGTCACCATATTCTAAAATGACAAGGCGAAGACAAGAAAATTTGTAGCACACTGAATTGTAGATAGCTTTATTTACATTACAACAGTATGAATGAAGTATATATACAAATAAGAAATATAAAATGACTGATGCATAATGGATCGGAATGCTAATTGTACATAAGATAATGTTCTAATATTTTTATTTAGACCTAGATATGTACGAGACATAATAAAGAGTGAATGATGTATTTACATGAGAGCAGTATTGCATTCACAAACAGAGAATGATTTGTTTATATTTGAGCTTTGCTACAATTTCACATTAAATAACATAATGTTTATTTTTTGTGGGTAGGTATTATGCTCTTAGTAGACTATACAAGAGTCCTTTCCCAATAACTTGTTTTATTTAACACCAAGTTTTAACAACACATTGGCTTGTTACAAAAGTCATTTGTATGTTGAGAAAGTTTTGTACGGATTTGGTACTTTTCATTAATTTAGTCTGAAATGAAATGTCACGGCTCTTAATTTTTTACACCATGGACCTCAAGACTAACATGGGATGAAGTCTGTTTGGGTCCATTATTTTAAGATTACCGAAACTTATGTGGAAAATGTTGTGGCTTATTTCATACATCCTGTTTTATGTCCACCTTGAAGTAAAACTCGGAAAGACTTTATTCTAAAATCAAAAGTAATTCAGTTTCAGAATGGAGGTAGTTATTAAGCAATCAGTGTCTTCAGTGAACATCAGACCAATACAACAGCATAAATGTTCCAACATTCATTTATTTTTTATATATGTGACATGTTTCATCCAGCAGTTTTGGCCATCATCAAGCGATGTTACAATAACATAAAATGTTTCAGGCGATATTACAAAAAATATGAAAGATGAGTTACCTACAACAATATTAAATTTAAATTGCCTTTTATATTATTGTAACATTGTCTGATGATGGCCGAAATTGTCAGCTGAAACACATTGCATATATAAGAAATAAATGAATATTAGAACATTTATGCTGTTGTATTGGTCTGATAATCATTGAAGACATTAATTGAATAAATACAATGGAATGACTTTACTCAAGATTAAGTAATCAGTAGACTGAAATCAGCACTGGGCAACTTATTTTAAGGTGTACGTAAAACTTAGTTATCTTTAAGTGTGTAATTAAAATTACAATCTCCAAACAAAAAAGTCCCATTTATTAATTAATTAAAAAGGATTAAAAATTATTCCAATGTATTTCTCATTACATTCTTCAACATTGTGCTCTTCTTACAGATTGAAGTTGATTCCTAACAATCACATCATAGTAGACAGATCATGACAAACTAAGAAAATTTTTAGACTACCCACAGAACTTTCACAGTAGTTGTCATAATAAAATACTTGCCATTATTGAAGTACCATGTAATATACAGATGAATTTCCTTATCTTAGAGACCCTTCAAACTTTCCTTCACTCAAAACATATTTTTTGGACAAAACCTATTCCATATAGGAATGTGAAACATGTACCAAACTTTTATCTGACTTTGTTTCATTTTGGAATGTGACTTTGGGCTCTAGTAAGGCATCCATATGCTAACTTGGCTGACCCTGTTAGTCAGCTTTAATATTGAATAGAAATATCGACAAGTTGCACTAGTAGTATCAATTCCACATTCAAACTGTTCAAAGAATTACAAATTATATAGAATTTGTTCTGTAATCTGTAAACAGTAAGCTTTCTCCTGTTGGTATGAGTCATATTTAACATATTTATTGTGGCTGGTGAACAGGACCCATGCCACAACTACACTGGAATAGTCCACTGAACCTTGCTCAGTGGTATATTACAAGCGTATTTATTTTATAGTTAATAAATACCACAGCATGCCGCTTTTTTGGAAAATAAAAAAAATCCTGTGTTGGCATTCCATACTAGAATATCTTTAGAGATTGTGACTGTGGCTGCACTGTGTATGCAGCTGAATTTCCAACAAACTGCATGAATCCTCAGGACACGCGCTTGAAGTACTGGAACGAGCCAAAATTTTCAACATCTCTAAAACAACAGAATAGTATAGAACAGAATAAAACAGAATAGAATAGAAATTATTTATATTCCATCAGTTCTTTGTCAGATTAAGCCAAGGATGTGAAACATGTAATGGTTTAATGCAATACTTGTTGAAAATACAAATATAAATACAAATATCATACATGGGAAATATTTATTTACAGTCAGAGCAAAAATAATTAAATCACAAAACCATCAGCATTCTTACACTCATGTTCTAGGATAACTGAGAATTTTTATTGACAAATTCCTATACAGCATGGGACTGAGATAATACATACTCTTTGAATGCTAGCTTGAGTACTTTTTTTATCACAACTTAAACTTTTTATGGCACGTGGAAGATTACTGAATAGCTTACTTCTAGTATAGTAAACTTCTGATATTTACTTAGTTGAGTATCTGGCACATGGCGGTCATACACATGTTTTGTATCTATATTGTATATATATCTCAGTTTGCTATTTTGCCTTGTTGTGCACAACAGGCATTAATACTGAGGTTAATTACTTGCCAGCAAGTTAAAGAATATTAAACTTGTTAAATATTTCCCTACAAGAGACCACATGAAGAGAGATCATTATTTATTATATGCAAACTTACATAATTATGTTGGACTATATTTACAGCACAGTGTTACCCAAGTCATCATGCGTGATATGTAATAGTGGGCAAACATTATCACCTTACTGATACAACATGGATGAGTGAAGTAATGCGCTGCACTTTCTGATGTCTTTTGAGTCTCATCATTCATTTCCGTTTGAATGAGGTAGCAGTGGCGAGTGTTTTTACCAACAACATTGAACATTTCAAATGTAGGTAAACCATCCATGGTATTGAGGGGGATTCTGTAAGACAAAGCAGTATTCATGACATTCTTGCTAGAAACAAAATCTGAGATGAAGTGGCCCAATTTTGTGTCTATCTTCAACAGCTCTAGGAAATCCATTTTGGTAGTGCCATTATTTTGAGAGATATTATGTGTTCTGAGGCAAGCTAAAATAATATCTTACAGAATCACACAAATATTTTAATTACGTTCATGTTTACCAAGCGCTTTATGTACATGTAACAGTCGGATTTCCATCATGGCATGTTACACCTAAAATATTTCATGTATAAGGTAATTGATATACAACACATGGTAGAATTTGTTACCAATATACTGGATCAAAGAAGGGCTTGAAAAGCCATGTTGCATACATAAACCCATGAGTATGATTCATGAATAAAATAAAACATGCTGAGTTTTGTATATAATAACAATTGTTTTTACTATAGAAATATGCCCTTTTGATGGAAATGAAATTGATTAACAGATAAGTGAATGTTTAATTTATTATTAATTAGTTCTTGTAATTGTTTCGTTGCTATTCGTATTTATATATTAAGGAAGAGATTTGTAGGCTTATTAAGTCTATGACTAGTTCATGCAATTTGAAGGATTTGTAGTTCAGTAACTTACCACAGTCAAAGGGTTATGTTTTGTTCTTAAGTTAACAGCTATTCTTTTCTGCTTTTCATTGCTCCTAACTCATGTAGGCCAGGACTTGCTGCCAGTTACGATGGTGACTTGTTGTGGACTACAAGCAAGTATGATACTTCTAGTTTATTTTTCTGAGATAACATAAGCTTATTAAAATGTAACTTAGAATGCCACAGATTCTTATGTTGTAGATGGCAAGCATCCTGTGGGTTGTGGAATGTTTTAAGAGATTTATTTTTTGAAGGGTGGTAGGCATAATGCAAATACTAATATTTTATGATAAATTCATACATCCACACACCAAACAAGTACATGGATGTTGCTGCTCCACTTAATTCAGTTTAAAAAAAAAAGTTATTTGTCCGGTGTTTCATTGAGAATTATAGGCATACTTTCTTTGTTTTTAGATGGAAATTATTTACAAAATGCATGTAAAGGCTGAACTGTTGTAGATGGGCCAGGTCATATTGGCATCTGGAATTGTAGTGGACATATAATGAAGAAATCATTAGTGTACAATATATTTTTGGATGAGGGTTCACATCATCCTGCTTTTAATGCTTGGGTTTATACAGTGATAAAGCTTGAGAATTTCTGCAGTATGTATATGTCTGGTTAAAACTAAACAACTAACTTGACGAAGGAAGGTTCTTCTTGAGAAGCCAAAAGATTATTAGCTGGTTAAGAAATTCTTGACATTTTACTGAGCCCAGAAGTTCACTACCATCTTCACAACCGCCCGCCTTTTGTCCCTACTCTGAAACAGGAGGATCCAATCCACGTTCTTCCCTCCTATTTCTTTAATATCCGTTTTAATATTATCCTCTTCTTCGCCTAGGTCTTCCAAGCAGTCTTTTGCCATCAGGTTCCCCAACAAAAAACTCTGTATATATTTCTGTTCCCTCTCATGAGTGCCACCTGACCCACCCGTCTTATCCTTGATTTGATAATGGTGAGTTAAAATCGCGAAACTCCTCAATGTACAGTTTTTTCAATCCTCTTGTCACTTCCTCGCTCTCGGATCCGAATTGTTCTCGAATATCCTCAGCCGATATTCTACTTTAATGTGAGAGACAAACTTTCGTGCCGATAAGATAACAGGCAAAATTATAGCGCTTGTGGTTCGTGGGGATTGAAAGGCTAAATTCTTGCTTCAGCTAAAAGTATGCTTAGGTCTTACATATTCAAAAATGCGAGGATCAGTTTGTTAATGAAGAGGATTTTTGGGGGAAGGTGTACAGTTCGTTTCATTTAATAATTTTAGGTACTCCTATTGGCGCCGTATAATATAAGCCTGCCTTTTTTAATGACGTCGAACATCGCGATGGGAGATATAGCACTTCTGCTTCGTATGTAGGTTCCACGGGTTGAAATCTCGGTCAGGAGACAGGCAGCCCAGGCCGAGGTTTTTCGAGATTCTCCTTATTCTTTCCACACACAGTTTTGTATTAACGAATTTTCAGCTGCAAGTCAATCTGTTATCTTTGCCAGCCCTATACTTTTGATTTTATTACAAATTTCCGTTTATCACAGTAACAACTTTATACTTAAGGGCTGTGTTGTACGCGCGTTGGCAAAATTGCGAATATCGATTGTTAGCTTCAACGTGTCTGTCCGTCTATCCGTTCGTGGCGTGGAACAACTCGGCTCCCACGGGACGGATTTTCATGAATTTTGATATTTGTTTATTTTTCTAAAATTTGTAGAGCAAATCCCAGATTGATTAAAATCCGACAAGAGTAACTGGTAGTTTACATGAAGACCTATATATATTTATGATATGGGAAATGTGCCTAATTATGGCCCCCCTTACTAAATCCGTCTCCTGCGATATTGACGCTGTTGACTAGAAAACTGTGACGGTTGGACATGAAACCATATATATATTTCAGCTGGGTTGGCGTTGTGGTGGAAAGTGGCTTGTCTTTGCCTCTGTTTTGTTTTGTAATATCAAAACATTTTCAAGACTCTTCTTCGTACCCTCATTGCAACAGGCAAGGTATGCTTTCAGAATAAGTTTATGTGACACATGCATCCAAAATAATACGTAATTTAGATGGTATTATAAGCAATTTAACTGCTAGTCACTATTAACAGTTGACAGGCTGCCACACTTTTTGTACTGGTGTTTGTAATATAGTCCGGGGACGATATTAGGCGCAGCACTTTTTCACGTCGATTTCATAGTGACTGAATTCTGCGTTGTAGATGGACTGAAGAAAGTGTAAAATGTGGGAAAAAATGAAAATGGCGAATGCCATAAAGGCTGTTAGGAGTGAGGAAATGGGATTGAAAAAAATCATTGAAGGTGTATGAAGGACCGAAATCGACACTCACAAATAAAATGAACAGCAAGGAAACACATTTTGAGAAACTGACCAATACCCTACTTTGTTAGTAATTAACGTTGCTCTATAATATCGAAGAAGAACTTGTCAGTTACTGTATGATGGTGGAGAGGTCTTTGTTGGAGCTAACAACAAAGAGTACTAAAGGAAGGGCCTTTGAACTTGCCATAAAAATGGCCTTGTCCATCCATTCTCAGTACAACAGTGAAGATAAAGTTGGAAGTGGTAGTGTAAGTGTATGTGCCGCCATCCTCGACTGCGGCTGCGCAAGCCCCAAGCTACTTCGGCAGAAAGAGTAAAGGGACCTGCGAAAGAAAACGTCGCAAGTTTCCGACATATTTGAGCCATTGCTTCGGCTGATTAACTCCTCTCCCCATCGTTTATTTCACTGTGTTGAAACGCGTCTGACTGTCGCTCAGCATAAAGTATGCAATGTTATCTCCCTTAAGGGTAAGCGAGGGTCCCTTCTTTGTCTTCAGTAGAGAGAGGTTCACTCGTGACCTACATGAACGCCACGGGCACGCATGTTCTTCCTCTTCTGGTGTTTCCCAGGGAAAACATGAAGGCTAAACTCCTGAATGGCTCTGTACCAGGTTAAATAACAGCTTGTCACAAGGCTGGGTAGATCCAGAAAAAGAGCTTTACGCAATGGTTCAAACATTTTGTCCGTTTTGTTAAGCCATCTAAAAAAGATCCCGCTACCCTGACACTGGTTGATCCCTATTCTCATTCGAGGAATATCGAGGTGATAGAATGTGTTCGGCAAAACAGGGTGCACACTGTTGTCCTTCCCCCGCATAGCACTCATAAACTGTAACTTATGGACGTTTCCTTCATGCGGCCTCTGAAGACACACTACGCATAAGAGATAGAAATTTGGATGAAAAGCCATCCGAACAGAGTTGTTACACACTATCAAACTGCTGGACTGGTTGCGAAAGCTTATCTGAAATCGGCCACAACAGCCATTGCTGCAGACGAGATACGGAAAACAGGCTTGTTGCCCTGTAACTGTCATATATTTGATGAACTAGACTTCCTGGAAGAATCTCAGCACACCATCACGAAGTGTTTGCTTGAAAGCTCTGTGCCACGCACCAACATTTCAGAACAACCGTCTACCACTAGCGGCACAAATCCACAACCAACAGTCACTCCGCCTGCTTCACAAAACGCCCTTGCTGTTGTTCTGCCCTCAAACATTGGTCCTGTTCGAGATATCGTTGGCAGGAAACAAGAACAGTCAACAAAACATGCAGTATTCCCACAAAGGATCTGCTGCTATTTTGACGGCTCGCATTACAAAAACAAACTGCAAGAAGACCTCAAGAGGAAAGAGACTAGAGATCAAAGGAAACTTTCCAAAATACGATTTGCAATAGAAGAAAGACTCCGGTCTTTGTGATGCGTATGTTTCAGTTCAATGATGATAAACACGAGGTGAGAGAAAGAAGAGCGCATCTGAGTCATCATCCTCAGACCTCGAAGATTGTGAGGAGCCCAGTCTCCAGAAGCTGATGAAGAAAATTCAGATAATGACGCTGCATGCGTTTACTGTTCAGGCCTGTATTATAGACACAGACGCGACGAAAAGTGGATCAAATACACTAAATGCTATGAGTGGTGCCATGAAGAGCGGTCAGGTACAGACGAACGGAAAACGTTTCTTTGCTTTTTCTGCAACATTGAATAAATGCTTTGCCTGTTTATCTTAAGTACAATGTTTGGCAGAATATATTTGTAGCAGTCTTTCTGTAAAGTTCTTTTCCATGGAAAGAGTAATTAATTCCTTTTTTTTACTCAGACATTTTAATACAATAATTTCAGAACCCAATGTTAAAATAATAGATTTTGATTTCACTTTGGCTTATTTAGGTTCAAATTTCTATTTCAAAGCTTACTATGATTTTATTTCAGTGTATTGTCCTATATTTAAGCGTTTTAAAGTAATTATTGGGTGGGGACGATAATAGGCACACAGTGTTCCTAATATCGCCAACTGACTTATTTATTTATTTTTTTGCTTAAAAAATTACCCTTCCGTAAGGACTGCAGGAAAATATGACCTGGGGGCTTGAGTACTTCAACCTCAAATTACACCCACACAATTCTCATCTTTTTCTGCTTAACCTTCGCTTGGATACTTGAGATTTAAAAAAAGGGGACGATATTAGGCACATTTTCTCTAATATCTCGCTGAATTCTTCTTAGAATGAGAAATGTTTGAGACAAAAATTGCAGAGAAGATCAAAACACACATTTAAATGTTCTATATGTATTCCCCCCCCCCCACACACACACACACAATCAAGCCGTTTGTGATATAACGTGGAAACATGTGGTACACCCGGACAGGCCGCAGAAGACAATATAATAGGGCGCATGCGCTCTGCATGCTGTATAACTAAGGCTACAGACACATACTCAGAATATGTAATTACTTATTGCTTTTCGACGGCAGCAATGGTTACGCGAAGACGCCTCGTTGTTACGTTATGACATGTACATTGCCTCTGTTGTTTTTAATAGTGAACGCGCCGTCCAGCGATGAGGAGTTAAGTCTTGCTGGTGGTAGGGGATGGGTATGGTAGAGGAGGGAAGGCGCGAAATTACGCTTATTTGAATATTCTTTTTGTAGCAGTAAGTGAAAGATATTTAGTGCGGTAGACACCCACATCTATTCTCTGATTAATCCGGCACTCTGATAATATGAGTGGTCAGAGAACTTAGCAAGGAATGATCAATACGTTTTACGACAACAATATGAGAATGTGCATGTAATTGGAGAGCCATGTAGTTTCACGGAATGGAGCGGTTTGTGTGCCCAAGAGAAGCTTTTAACATTCCCTCGTTTTGTGAAATATATATCTTAGAAGCTATTCCGGCATGTTTTGTCCCCTGTAGAATTGGAGTATTGAAGACACTCACACAGCATATGATAGGGGGAAATACTCGTACCTTTCAGCAGCAGTGTACTCACTCGTTTCGGATAAGCACACCGTGCCTTCTAAATTACACCCTTTCCCAGTCATCAACTTGACATTTCGTGTGCGTAAAGGCTGCTGCAAGACGAGCAAGGTTGGGTAAATATTAATGGTTCTGAGCCTAGTGATAAAGGATTGTTTACATTGACGTTGCGAAGTACAATTGAAATCGGTTATAACGACCTCGGTTTGTACGACTTTGTGCATAAAGTTGCTCTCTACGTTTCGACACCCGAAGTTAACAGGAGACTGGCAACATAATAGCATGGCTTCAGTCACGAACAAAAGGAAGGTTCTGAGCGTCGAAGGAAAAGTTAGTGATACGACAACTAGAAAATGGAAAAAAGAAGGCTGATGTATGTCGGAAAGTTGGTCTCGTAAATTTGACGATCGAAATTATTTGTAAAATCAAAATCCAAATTATTAGTGCGTTTGAACAGAACGGATCGACAGTAACGCTATTTCGGAAGCCTGAAAGAAGTGACGTCAATGAGGCGCTGCTTAGGTGGTTTCAGTTAAGACAGAAGTGGCAATATACAGTACCAGTGAGAGGTCCTCTTCTGATGATAACTTTTGTTCTTCCGGAATTGTAAGTTCAAGTTTGTGTATTGTTTAGCGTACAGCTGTATGGAAATTTACTATTATAGAAGAGTAATTTTTATTATTTCTACATTTTAATTTAGATTTAAATTTGAAATAGATCATACGTTAACATTAAGTAATATGCCTGTAGGCCAGTATTTTGTCTTGAAATAATTTTCCATCACTTTTACCACACACCTCACTTAGAACGACACTCGTTTATAACGACACAATTTATTCAGTCCCTTCGATGACGTTATAAACGAGTTCGACTGTACTTTTTTTTTGTTGCTCTGAACTATAGCATTAATAGAATTTACCCTTGCCTTCATTGCAGATCGAACTTCTTTGCTAAGTTTAAAATGTTCGCATGCCCTATAGGGAAGGAGAGGCTAGTTATAACCGGGGTATGTTGAAGTCGTTTTAAATTTCGCACTCTTCCTAGTCCGTGGCTTGTCTGTCCGTCAGAATGTGCGACTGCCTGACTGCCGTTGTGTGAATTCATTATGAAGCTGCCAAATCACGCGTTCGCCTTGCAGTAAGAAAATTTAACTGTTGGCACTTACAAGTAAACTTCTCTCTTCCAGTGGGATAATTTATTTATCCGGGAATTCGTGTTGTAGGCGATGATGGTTGTGCATGTGATATGTGTGTGCTGCGGTGCTACTTTTAACGTAAAGGCCAATTTGTGACGTGTGCGATATGATACGTTGTTTAGGGGTGGCAAGCGGACCAACTACGGCACTTTACGACGGGCGTTGCAAATGACCTACGGCTGCTACAATTTTAAGGTTTTCTTTATTTTTTTACAGTCACTGTAATTAAATGTAAAGATATTTAGAGTTTTTTTTTAAAAAAAGAGCTATAATTAAAGGAGAGACAGAGTAACGTAAAAGGAGCAGCCTCTCGCTCTAAAAACTCAAGGCACCTTGTGGTGACGGTTCCTTATGTTTACATCGTAGCTTGAAGTTGCGAACATACGTTAAGAATCAGAAAGGCAACACACCACTAGATATTATGTTACGGGCTGTGAACACTGTCACTGGATATCCAAATAATCGGGACTGAACAGTGAGGAAAGTCCCTAAAAGCACAGTACATCCAGATTTCCACCGTTTCAAAATACACAGCGAAACATCATAATCATAACGAAATTATAGGTGGACTTGAATCCGTGAATTGTGGATATTGAAAAAGAATTTAAAAAAAGTAAAATGCGTTCGCTGTAGCCCCGCTTTTCCCTGTGCCACAACGGAACGCCGTACAGTGACCTAAATGCAAGTCACAAAAGAGGTAATTCTTAGGTAGCGATGAACGCTCTTCGCTGTTTTTCCAATGTTTCTGGCCTACTGTACTAACAAAGAAACCGTGAGTAAGGCCTGGGTTCAGGCGTATCAGTTCTTGTTTATACCTAGGTAACTGAGGAATAAATCGTCCACCCCGTTTCAGTTCGGTGTGGAGTTGGGGTAGGGGTACCTCGCGACTCCAGGCGGATGATGCATGGTGTTTGCAGCCACAGAGTAAATGGACGAGAGGCTGGCGGCTGACGCTGCGTTTGCCGCCGCCGACGTCCAGCAGTAAGGTGGTGCAGGGAACGGCGAAGCGGGTGGTACGACTCCAGGTGGTGGCGGTGGCAATATAGATGATAATTTCCCCGGAGAGTGGTGATGGGCGGGGTATAGTGCCGCTCCCAGCTCGCTCTGATGGTGATGATACTTGGTGTAGGTCATTGTAGGGTCACCCCCACTGTTACCCTGTGCTTGGGCCTGACAGGCAGCCATCAGCCCGTGGAAATCAAACTTGTAGGCGTACCGTTTTCCGTGGACTTTGGTCATTATATTTTTGTCGTAGTAGTACCTGCGAACACACGTTTTGTGCGATGTTAATTATGTAAAAATTTTCACGTTTCAGCTGCACGAGTCAGTTCTATATCAACTCTTTGCTTACAGATCAGAACGTTTATGAGGTTAGTTAACCGCTTGAAGGTTTATATTCACGTACTAATGTTAAAAACTTCAGTTTCTATCCCATAGAAAACATTACATATCCGTAACAAAGACAAATCCCTTAGTTCTGCATAGGATATCGGTGCGGCTCATTCTGAAAATTAAGCGAAGATAATAGACTTCGGTGGGTAAATTGGAAAGATTCTTAATGTTAAATGATGTTGAGCCTATTTGTGCGATTCTTCATTTCGTAGAGGCCTATTATGCCCTAAAGCACACACACAATGAAGATTTTATAAACAGATAAAGGAGAATTACAAAGTCCTTGTCGTCTGTGGTCTTAATAAAACAACCTGCGTGAACACACGACTGACGATGGAATTCCAACTTAAGGACATGGCATTTTGTTCTTTTTCAGTTGGGTGAAGTAGCTGGCAGTGTGCTTCATCGGTAATTCCCATGCTTCTAAATCTAGTAACAAATATTCCTACTACGTTTTATTAATGTATGGTAATGATTATCTCTCAGTATAGACTGCAAATAACTTGTGGCAATGCGTCACGTTTAGTGCGACATGCTGGGAATCCCAAACTCAGGGTTGGGCTGGTCATATTTCACTATGCCTTTCACTGTTTTACCGCCAATTTATCGCATGTTCTCAAACCAAGCAGTTTTCAGTATTTCCCATTGCGGTTCAGTGAAAAATGAATGTTTATTATTCGAGGAAAGGTACGCTGTTTCAAATTGCGTTGTAGGTCTACCTACAGTACGAATAAATAGAAGAGAAACGAAACAGAGTAAACTGTGCTGCATATCACATAGGCCTACTTGAACTACACATAAAAAGTAATGGCCTATATTGTACTCCGCGAACTGAAAGGAAACAAGCAAACACATAAGACCTTAATAAGCTCTTCGCCAATAATGGGCCGGGATAGCGACCAGCTACGGACTGAACTGTTGAGGGTTCGAGCCCCGTTGCAGGCCATATTTTCCGGACGCGTCCAGACTGGCCCTTAGGCCCAAATAGCCTTCTGTACATTGGGTACCTGGTTTGTTTCCCGGGGCTGAAGCGGTCAGGTAGTGGCCCTGACAACCCACCCCCTCTAGCGCCGACAGTATGGGTAAAGCTGTACCTTTACCTCCCCTCTGTGTCAGCTTGGCAAGTAACAAGACAGCTTTTACTGTTGGTCCATTGAGCTCGTAAATGGAACTTTACCTCCACTCCCCTTATACACATTCAAAACGTAGTGATTGGTTCCAGGAACAATGTTAGGCCTATCCGACTCCAGACGACAGCTTTTAATATCCTGAATTAGAGTTATGTTTAGGACTGAAGAAAAAATTGCAGTCTGTTGGCGAGTTTTTAACTATCGACCATGTATTTAAGTCAGTACTTTGATAAGCAGATTCTGCCTTACTGCAGCTCACATTTGTTTCGTGGGGGTCTGTAGATGTGCGGTAAATTTATTAAGCATACGGCCAGTTTCCTTTATCTCTGATCTTCACAGTACTCCTATGGCACCGTCTGTTATCTCTCCCTCCTTTACGCTTTAATCAAGATTGTTCAGCTAGAGGCCTAATAAAATTCTACTGGAATGCGTAATTCTGAAGTATGTGTACTACCACGTTTCATATTAAAAAACCCAGCATTCTGCGCTCAGACTGCATTTATGTGTTTCGTATGATTCCGGCAACAAACTGAGATTATTTCCATACACAGAAATTTATAACCGAGACAAATTGTGTTTACTGCGCGGTAGGAACTGAATGTTTAAGCCTAAATGTAATACAGATGAAATCCAGCCCTCGTATTTTTAAAAGTCAGCAGTAACAAACATCTGAAGTACAGCTCGGGAAATTTAAAGCAGACTACGTTAATAATAATAATAATAATAATATTTTTCTGTATTTACAATTTGTGCAACATTACATGTAGGACAAATTGTAAACACAGAAGAGCTGCAACACTATATACCCTAGAAACATGGTTTGTTTCAGGTATATAATTGTAAATACCCTGCATAAAGGTGATAACAATGATGGTGGTGGTGGTGATGATGATGATGATAATAATAATAATAATTAAACTTATTCAGTGCAGGCGTAATAGTCCAGACCGAATTAAAAGGCCATGACGAATAGTTAGATTCACAAATACACCAGTACGAAAAAAAAAAAACACACACACACAGATAAGATTGAGCAAGAGTAATTGGTTTTATAAATATGTCTTACTTGTCTACAGACTGAGTTTGCTGATTCTACACATACGGCCGAAGAGCAGTTATTTAAACAGTATAAATATGTTAATAGAGGACATTAAGGTAATGTCTTCTCACCTGAAGGTTATGAAGCTTTAAACGCTGAAACTCACGCAGTTTGAAACATCCGACTAAATGTGTGTTACACAAAACCGTTACAAGACCGATACTTACATATGGAAGGGAATGTTGGTCCGTTTCAAAGACGGGTGGAATTATGCACTGAATCTTTGAACGAAGAATATTAAGAATGGTATACGGTCCTGCTAACGATAATGGTATATGGAGACAAAGATACAACAATGAGCTTTATACGTTCTATGATGAACTGTACACAGTCCAAGTGATAAAAATAGGAAGATTGCGGTGGCTGGGACACCTCTTTAGAATGCAATAACTGGGTCATAGCATGAAGCTTAGCCGTCTTAAACCAGAAGGCACTCGAAGTGTAGGAATACTGAAGTTGAGGTGGTGTGAGTCAGGTGAGGAAGATCTGAAGAGCGTGGGCGAGTAGGCCCAGTCGGTTTTGCCCTGTTAAAATCACTTTCACCCCTCTGTAGGCCTATCGGCTAATCCCTATACTCGAAACATCAGTAAATAAATGACACAAAAGCGAAATAAAATGACAATAATAGCAGCAGCAGCAGCGATAGGCCCTGCTACTACTACTACTATTACTACTACCATCACTACTACTACTACTACTACTACCAGCACTACTACTACCACTACCACCAATACTACTACTACTACTACGAATAATAATAATTTTAGGCTATAGGCCCATATTAAGTTACTGATGGGCCAGCCTAATGAACGGCTGTATTTTGGCCAAAAAAATAAATCGATTAAAATGGATGTTGTCTTACTCACAATACCGAAAAATTCGGACATTAGTCCATTTTTTAATCCATGAAAATAAAAATTTTCCATAAGTGATTGGTATCAAAATAAATAATTTACTTAAACTATATTTTCTTTGGTGCGTGCGTCAGTTTCCTAATTCACTTATGAATATTGGCGGAAAACAAAACGCAAAAAGGAACTAGGTATAAAGAACATTAACTAAGTTAATGCTCAAGTTAATTTAACTTGGCACCCGACAGCTACACTCCGCGTCTTATTCAATGTCTCGGTCCTTCCTCCTTTTGAGGGATACCGAGATCAAATCTGGATTGTAGACCGGCTATGCAAATATTTTCGTAGTATTCCTCAGCCTTTCCAAGCAAGGCCTGAATCAAATTATGCCACGGCAGTTTTCTTTCCGCATCTCATCACTAGGCGTATTATCACCCGACACTACTGGAATTGTCACTAAATAAACTATAAATAACTGAACTGCATGACGTTATATTTTCTTACCTGAGCGCTCTGCTGAGCTTGTCGTAATTCATATTAGGCTTTGACTTTCGCTCCCCCCATCTCCGCGCCACCTCGTCTGGATCTGTCAATTTAAATTCTCCATTGGTTCCTTCCCAAGTGATGCAACTGGCATTCGACGAATCGCTGAGCAGTTCCAGTAGGAACTGCCACAATTGGATCTGACCAGAACCCTGGGCGACCAATCGGCTACTCGCAGCATTCAGCAGTTGGTAGGGATCTGAACAGACAATGGGGGATGATACGTGATACAATAGCGAATATTTCCACTACCTGTTGCAGAATATCACCGTTTTGTATAGAAGTTACGATTATATATTTAAAGTGGACAAAACTTAATTAAAATAAGGCAATTTAAATCGAAGTTCACAAGTGTGATAAGAAATCTGTTCATAATGACAGGTAATACAGATAAGGGAGAAGAGTGAAGCATGTTTTGAGGTAACTAACAGAGTTCGAAAATAAGGTGACAAGATATCAAGAAATTCCCGGGTTTCTTCAAGATCTATACGGAGGATCTCTTTGAGTCAACTAATTTTGCCCGATTTTACTTTTAATTTGAAAACACTATTTGAATCGCACTAAAATATAACCCATTTAAACAATCTACATAAGTTAGGGCGGATTATAAGCGAGTAGGTCTCGAAGTGGTCATTGTTATCATAAGCAAACAGTTGATGACTATTTTAAGATTGGTATCTCGCCTTCAGGGACAGACAGAATAGGATTAATTATTTATTATTTCAGACAGGACGTGTTTTAATGGATAAAATGCACTAGCAAGGATATGTATTAGTGCCGATATATTTTTTATACTTTGATGAGTATGTGAAATTAATATTAACTGAAAATATTTGATAGTATTATTACTTATTACAGGTTTAAGAAAAAATCACTAAAATTGATGGAAAGTGTAGCTTAGTGGGTAACATTATGATCACTGACTAGTACATTTCTGATCACTGATATCTGTCACAAATGAAGTGTTTTTCTCCATTCACACAAACTCATTTTTCGTGGTACAAGACATCACATTTCTGGCGAAACATCCAACCATTTTTTGAAAGCAGCACTAAAAAACTAAACTAAACTCCGTGGCCTTAGTCCGCACGCGAACTATACCGAAGACTATAACACAAAAATAGCAAAAATCAAACTTTTCTTCCTTTGACTAATATTATCAGCACACATAATGACGTTTTCCATTGCCAACAATATTCAAAACAAACACGCGTTTCGGAAGCTACCTGCTTCCATACTCCGGCGAAACCTTTGCTGACTATTTCTTGGTAACACCGAAACTTTCCTCTGCTCTTGTACGTGGGAGCTTACTTTCATCAATTTTTTTTTTCTTTGTAAAACATTATCCTTCGGGTTTTCTCCAGATTTTGTTCCGCAGCAAGGTGGGTCGAACATTGTGCCTTTCATTTCCCTGACTAAATGTCCTCTTCAGTCGTTGCTCAGATGTCCTTCACATGTGACCCACTTCCTGCTGAGGTATTGATTGAAGCTGAATTTTGTCGTGTTTGAATTTGAACAGATAAAATGAAGAAGGACATGAGATTGTTAGTTTTGTAGTCCTAGCAATGTCACTGCTTTCAGTAAGTGTTTAGTGTTTGTTCCCTAATAATGAATGTTTGCAAATTTATTAGGCTCAAGGGACATGCATAGGCGCATAAAACTTGTGTTAGTGCCTCATTATCTGGTGTATACTTTTAACTTTTCCTGACATATAACTGACTAATGATATGTCAATAGTTTCGCACCATCTTCTGTATACTAGCCATGATACCAAACGGCACAGGCGAAAGGATTGGGACTCTACAATATCCAGTTGCGAAATGTTGGATTTGTTCTAATTTGTTCAAATTGGAAGATCATATCAACTGTCTGTTTTGGCAATGAGGTCCTATTCATTAAACGGTATATAATATAAGTTGCGGTTAATATTATGCGTAGTACTTTAGTAGTCTTTGACCTCCCGCAAAATACTAGCAACTTTACAAAGGTGGATTTGGCTTGGAGGAATCCTATTGAATGACTTCTACCTGCAAGTGCAACCGATAGCCTTTGTAACTCTCTGAATTCTGTAATTTGATGAAAGTTACTAGCTACGATATGGTGTTTGTAAAGCAGTTTTCTTCCGATCGGAGTTGTATCTTACTCTGCTGATCACAATTGTACTTGACGTAGAACTAGGAAATAAATTAATAATAAACTGTTTCAAGATTAGGTAATAAGTGTCTTAGAGTCCAGCCATGTGATATTCGAAAACATGAGCATGAAACTCTAACCTGACACTAATATCCTCAGTCAGCAAATAAACATTAGGCATTTTTATACTAGGGCAAATAGCTAAATAGAATATACACAGATTTACTACTAACCGATCTGTACAACACCAAGTAGCTAAACAGAAGGAGGCCTACTTACCTTCCCACAAGTAAGATGTGCAGCTCTGAAACACAGACTCTAAGTAGGACGAGATGCCAATAACATATGTAGTTCGACAAGCAGTTAGCATCATACCAGCACAGTTAGATACGTACTGCCAGTTTCATAAAG
>Ga0131853_10003176_pt1 | contig 29470 bp, 19 predicted proteins | sample TergutLab28metaG_FD_92764 | JGI IMG/M metagenome (GOLD analysis project Ga0131853, IMG submission 92764) | Labiotermes labralis P1 segment gut microbial communities from Petit-Saut dam, French Guiana - Lab288 P1 (version 2) (version 2) | ecosystem: Host-associated > Arthropoda: Insects >... | reverse complement strand
GCTCGCGCAGGGGGCGGGGGGGGGGGGGGGGGGGGGGGGGGGGGTTCTTCCACACGGGTATTTTCTCGACTTCGGCGTTCCCCCCCAAAATCCACAAAAAACCCCAAAAAAAAACACCCCCCCCCCCCCCCAGCTACGTCTCTTAATAGTAGTAATAATCCAAACCACAGATGATGAGATCTCACCATCGTTACATAACCCCATAAAACTTATAAACACTAATACTCTTTCTGATGTAAACCTGATGATGGCCGGAATAGGCCAAAACATGTAGTTGTTATCATCCTCTAATAAGCATCATTAGAAACGTTTGTTGTGTTATTGACTAAATAACTGTACCTATTTATTTATACACACGACGGGGATGGCACATAACTGAATTATTTCAGAACCTGTACCTATCACATTCCAAAGGCCATCACAAAACTAGTGAAATATAAACATGTGTGCATATGGTTAATCAAAATACAAAAAATACAGCACTTCCACATTAGGAGAGAGAATATATTACATTGAAAAGTTTACATCAGTTCCAACTACTCATGTTTACTAGTGAACATTGTACCATGAACTTTGATATACTGTACCTTATTACTCTTATTTACAGTCTCGGAAATTAAATTATTCAGGTCATTTAATCGTTCATCTAAATTATTCAGTTGTTGCTGCAGTCCTTCATATTTGACCAATCCATGCAGCATATTTTGAATAAAATTTAGCAAATCTGCACAAAACCTGCAAAACATTGATACAAAAGTACATCAGAAATGCTTCTGCTCTGGTCATTACGCTACCATAAGTTTTTGTTTCATCTCTATATACAACATCCCGTTCCATGTACTAAACTGCATAATTATATGGTAATATTACTAAAAGTGTAAACAACAGAGTACAAGACAGCCAGTGCTCAATAACCAGAGTGGCATTCTTGCCATTCTATCATGAGCAACACAGGAAACATTTCCATATTTCAAATTTACATACTTAAGAGAATGGTTTGCAGCCTTGGAATGTTGATTCAAATTCGTGCCTTTTATTTTATGCAGGAGTTGATGAGCTTCTTGCAATGCCTGACTGACACTAACTATACCTCCAGTGTCTGCTTGTCCATAATGTGTAAGTCTTCTCACAACATCTGCAAGAACGCCAAGAAAACATGAGTCTCTATAAATTCTGGACCTTAAGCATAAAATTCACAAAACTTTTCAACACAATATTTTACAAGTTCATTTCACTTTTATTTACAATTATAATCAGCTTCACATTAAAATGTTCATATTTGGACATTCACTCACATTGAAACCAAGTAAAAACTATTAATAGGATCCTACAACAAAAAATGGTTCTGTCTTATGACCAAAACTGATAAAAGAACTGCAAGGCATTGCCATCTGCAGTGGTGCAGTTACAGTCTCTGTTTTTACGGGATGTGTCACTTGAGTGATGTAATGCCACATTCCATAAAAACAGAGAACTTGTAAAAGGACTTCTTTGTTAATCAACTGGCACCTAGCATTGGGTATACACATTACACAGTGTGACGAGCAAAATTCAGAACTTCAGGTACAAGCGTCAGCCATTTAATGGCCCTCTTATGCAACCTTCATTTAAATTCTGTACACTGCACATTCTTCTATGCATTATCATACAGAAAGGCCCCTCCCACCATTAAAACTTCATTGCTGCAAAATGGGACCCTGTATAATGCATGCCCAGCCTTAAAACTGAACTTAGAAATTACTTTCTTTCTTTTGTACATACCAGATTCACTTCAATGCGGTTTTGGGACACAGACTTCCTGAATCACATTATAGTTAAATTGTTAATGTACTGTGGAACAACACTTGTACTATGACAGCATTTGGAGTGGAAATATGCAAAAAATATTTTAGCACACAAGTGAAGCCACTACAAATTGTTAGAGATAACAGAATAAGAGAGATAATAGATATATTTTAATGTGACTTTCACTTTACATCAGTTGAGCAAAGTGTATAATGTTGTCTTACGCACCATAAATTTCTTCTTGTAGAGCTGATATCTCCTTACTGAGTTTATTAGCTGCTTCTCGAATTGACTGTCCATCTTTCTCCAACTGTTTACCGCGACTTTCCAATCGGTGAGACTGAATAAGAAAATTAAGCATTCTTACAAATTACATTTCACATTAGGCCTCACAGTCACATCCAGAAGTTCCTGTGCACAAATTGGCAACATTGGTAAGTTAGTATAAGCCACATCACATAACTTTATATGTTGGAAATTCTGTAAAAATTCATGAATGGGATTCAGGTTTTTGGGGAGGAGGCAGATTGCAGTAAGGGCTTCAGTTTAACAGTGCTCTGTCAAAAACATGTGAAAAGAAAAGGAAATTTCTGCATGAATTTGTGCAAATTTGATCTTAGTGACCCATAACATAAATTGGGGTTTTGTTTTCAGTAAGGCTGCCAAACAAAACTCAAAATCCTTCAAGACAAAAATATGTGAATGAAACTAAAAAATTGAAACCATAGTCCTTGCTTTTGATGTCAAAACTGTCCTTTATAAACCTGTTCCTCCAAAACAAACAGTGAACCTAGTAACAAATACATATGCTGTGACATTAAGTGCACTGGCCTCATATGGACTTAGGTGACATTTTCATGTGTCTATAAAACCATATATGAATTATCCCAAGAAGCATATGATAAAGGTAGAACCTATATCCAAATTGATATTTATATAACCTATCCACACACTAACCTTATCCAGCAGCTGTCGAGCTTGCCATTTTAATTTATCACTAATATCATCAGGTAACACTGCTACCCTTTTAGCCAGATCAAGCCAGTATTTCAGTTTAATTGCTGTGTTGTTTGTTGCTTGCAGCTGTGGCCAGGGAGGAGGTATAACCCCTCCAAACAAATGGCCAGCTCCTTCCTGCAGCCGTTTGTCTAAGAGAGTAACTTCATCCAGAAGGACACCCGTGCAACCATCATCACATGCTGCAACAACCAACCATTATGTGAAAACACTTAATTCTCATTAGTGTCTCTAAACTTCACTCTATTGAATGTGTACATACACCTCATTTACCTGAACACTGGATGACAATATTTTTTTTCCTTATTCATCATCTGAAAAAAGGGGCTACCTTGTAATTGTGCACGAAGTTAAATACATTTTGTCTATGTATTTTCCTCAAAACTGAAGACTGTGAAGGGAGATCATATTTTATCCAAGGTCATCTTATATTCAGGTACACATGGTACTTATAAGCTGATAACATATAAGGAATTTCATTGTTTCAAAATAGTCGATTTTAGGATAAATCTTGGCCATGAACAGCACCATCACTAGTTAATTTTACTGCAATTTTCAGAGTAAAAAAACCACTTTTCTGTGGAAAATACAGGCTAAATTCCATGTACATCTTGCAGTCTGAAGTGACAGCAGATGTATTCCTGAAATATTTTCCCCAGAAAAGTAGGCACATCTTACTCTGAAAAGATATGGCATGTAACTCAGATTCAATCTTCTGAAATTCTAAAATTCAGACACCTTTTCATGCCCTCCATGTTCCTTTTCAGACATGGTACTCACTTGTACAGCCCTGCTGTGTGAGGATGAAGCGATCTCTGCTACACTCACTGCAGTCCCTGCCATCAATGCCAGGGCGACAGTTGCACTGTCCAGTCTCTTCATGGCACTCATCACTCACACTACCGTAACGGTTACAGTTGCACGGCCTGCAAGACCCACCCTCAAGCTGTGGGAAGCCAAACCACCCATAGCTGCACCTATTTTAAAAGTTAAACAGTATGAATACTCAAAAACATGATGAGGCGTACCATCTGTGTTTCATGAAATTATATAGTATCTTCTAGAAAGGACATGACAAACACTCTGAAGCCTGCAGTTCACCTACATAATATACCATATATTCTTGAATCTAATCCGCACCCTTTTTACAGTTTCAGAGGGCTAAAAAATCAGATGCGGATTGGAATCGTGTGTGGATTAGAATCGCTTGCAGATTAGATTCACAAACTAACTTTTTTTCATTTAAGAAATCGGCAAAAACTAGTGCGAAGCACTTTATTCATGAGGTGCAAATGGACATAATTGGGTAAAGTGGCCGGAGCGTTAATCTGACCACAAACCATTATATAATGTGGAGCTAACTTGTGGGGCTATAATTCTATGCCTCTACATGAATGTACGAAGCATTTAAATGGCTGCAGCGCTTATAACTGTGGTGTGTTTGTACCGCTGGCAGTTAAATGGCTACTTCACACATGGCGCATTAGTCGGATAATGGTTAAAGCATTGGTAACATCCGATATTATTCAATCAGTCTGCCTTGTAGGCAAGAGGCAGTTGAAGGAAAGGTGTGGATTAGAACTGCAAACTAACTTTTTTTCGTTTAAGAAACTGGCAAAAAACTAGTGCGGATTAGATTCGAAAGTGTATGGTACAACCATAATATAAAACTAACCCTCCTACCACACACACCTATATCCATTCAACAGGATGCATATAAACTGCATTTTACAACACAAACACACCCTGTTTTACCTATTTTAACAAGAATTTCAATTTTATCTGTTTTAACGAAATATAAACCAACAATGTGTTACACAGGGAGTACTTATAATATTAACTGTAACAGCAAGTGGTTTCACCTCTACAGACTAAAAATTTATTGTACATTATATTACTATTCTTTGAGACACCCCGATGATGGTTGTGAGTATGAGTGAAACAAGCTGTTGATTAGCAATACATAATACATTTTACCAAAGTGCATTTGTTGGTTTAATACACAGTACATGATTCCCACATTCTCAAAATTCTATTATACAAAACACTTGAACATACTCTCTGGGCAAAATAAATTATTTTTTAATATTCAGGCAGGTGGTATACGAGATACATATAACATATCCACTGTGCCTTGAAGTGTCCAGGTGTCTTTACAAAAAAATAAATCAGTGTGTAACAATGGGAAATATAAGGAAGGAAAATAAACCATCTAAAATAATAACACTTGGAATTTTTGAACAAGGTGCTGTACTTTTTATAGTTCAAATAAAAATAAAAATAAAGGTACAGTAAGTCAAAACACAACTAGTTTTATTGGATGTTAAAGAACGACATGTTTCGGCCTACTTGGCCATCATCAGGTTGCAAAGTTCTACGAGACTAAATATTGTTGTATGTGGTGGATGTTGAGATCTCATCATCTGGCTAAAAAATGATAATATGTGATATAAACTGCATGTAAGCAGGTACGGCGGTGGGCGCGTTTTGGTTGTGTGTGTTATCCTGGGCAGGGGTCATCTCCCTTGGGCTCTGTCGTTGGTGTTGGGGGGGAGGTCCGGACGGCGAATTAGCAGGTCTAAATGCGTCACATGTGTGGCGTTGGAGGTTCATAGGATAGACGGTTGGTTCTAGTGTTACTTTGGTGTTGGACACTGTGTAGCACTGGCACATTTGTGTATTGTACCCGGGGATCACTGTAGAATCGGTGTCTTGTCTGTTGCTATAGTCGCTGTGGTGATGGATTCAGCCCGTGGCACTAACACAATCTTGTTTTGTATGTGGGAATCACTGACACAGTCTTTTTGTTGTATATGGAGATCACTATTAAACTGTATGCTGTCGTTGCACTCTTGCCTTTATATGGTTTTTGTCAGGTTTTGCATGTGCAGACTGGCTTCTGTTGTGTGCACATTATGTGATGGCTGTTATGCATAACACAACCAAAACGCGCCCACCGCCGTACCTGTTCACATGCAGTTTATATCTCATATATAATTTTTTTGGCCAGATGATGAGATCTCAACATCCACTACACACAACAATATTTAGTCTCATAAAATTTTGCAACCTGATGATGGCCAAGTAGGCCGAAACAGGTTGTTTCATCAACATCCAATAAGACTAGTTGTGTTTTGACTTACTGTACCTTTATTTTTATTCTCATTGTTACACACACAACAGGGATGCCTCAACTATAGATTTATAGTTCAATGTTTTGCATTTTCACAGTATGACTTATCCCACAGATCTTTTTAATGATGTTAATGCATTAAAAAAAAAAGTTCAACTTATATAACAGAACAGAATCAAAATTTGCCGAAAGCTTCTTGCCTTGGTGATAAACTTAATTCTTTCAATTTATTTTATTCTGTCTCCCAACATATATGATTTTGGGTTTGAAAACAAGTGTTAACAACTTACTAGCACCAATGAGCTCATGCTTTTAAAGTCTTATTACTCTGGTAATTCCCCATTCCTCCCTGCCTGCTCCTGTCTTCAGTGACTCATCCCAGTACAGAAAGTTGCACAATGTGAAGTATGGTGAATATGAAATGACAAAGGTTGTAATCTCTATAAAGAGACACTCACAAACGAGTAAACCTTCACCAGAGTGAAAAATAAACGGTAAGTATCAATGAGTAGTTAGTGTTATACTTCATACTGCTGCATGATCACAAACACAAGCCTAACACAATCCACAGAATCACTGCTGCTCTACCACTTTGAAATGTAAAGAAATCCCTTTACAGGCCTGGACAGGCCCTGAGGGTTCCAGGAGGTTAAGGCTCCCAGATTTCAAGACAGTTGGCACATGAGGGTAGTAAGGTTGTCAGCCCTACACACCGGCCACTTTACCCCCCAGGAAATATTCCTGGTACTCATTTCTGTTAAGAGTTTGAGTCAACCCCAGGGCCATAGTGTGGCCAGAAGGATTATGTCAACGAAAAATTTCAACACCATCGGGAATCGAACCCGCAACCTTACGGCTTGCAGCACAGTGCCTCAACCAACTGCACCACTGCGTGTCCCACACTCTACCACTGTATTGACCTGATATGATAAGGCTCTTCAGACATTAACAACACCACTACGATCTGTACCCATCTGTGGAGTTGAATGCAACTACATCCACCCTAAATTGTCACAACTGCAAAATGAAGTCGGAGCCTATCATTCGGTTTATACACAGCCTCATTTAACATAATCAAGGTACCATATTTACCTGTCACATCTTTTGCCAGTGTAACCCTCTCGGCAAATACAGTTAACATGACCTTTTGGTGACACACGACAGCTGCGTGCGAAGTTACGTTCTGTTGTAGGACAAGGACAAGGCTTACAAGGTCCTCGTGCAGGATCTCCGTAGTATCCCTCCCCACACCTTTCACAGTGAGGACCACCTGTATTGCCACTACAATTCTGAAAATATAAATGAAGCAGAGTCAAGAAGTGAGTTTAAACACTTATCAAGGTATGCATCTCCATGTTCACTCAAATGATTATGAACAGCAAAATTTTTTGTGAACCCTGATATTACTCTTAGCATCTTTATAGCCTCTACTTACACACATATCTTTCTTGGATCAACACTCTTGTTATTCTGTTCCTAGAGAGAGCAGAAGTGAGCATAGACACTGCACACAGCAATGCAGTGCCTGGCTCTTTTAACTTATTATGGACAAGACATACATTTTAATTTAATCTGTTACACATATACCTATAACTTGGTCTCACATTAATGGAAGTACACAGAATGATGAAGGGAGGAAGATAATGAAATGGCTCTTAAAGAATGATGATGGAAGTAATGAGTTCTTGTGAACATGGTACTGAGCCTACAGTTTGCAACAAATGCATGGAATTTCAAGACTAGGCTCATGACCTATTAGCTTCCAAAGAAAGGCCTTGCTCCATGGAGTTAGTTTTACATACATCTCTTGCAATCCCATCATTTTTTTATTACAGAATACACCAAATTAGCTGGTCACAGATTACCTAGTTTGTGGCATTTCCACGTGTCTTTCTTTAAAATATAATTATGTATATTCATGAACACAGATGAGTGTAAATTTGGCTCTTATCCCCTTCCATGGCTGAGCAAGGTCACAGCCAATTAGCTGGGGAAAGGAGAAGTGGAGGCTGGGGGAAATGAATAGGTAAAGGAAGTCAGATACAGTTTGCAAATGCTTGAGCTTGCTCAAAGGGTGGACTGTTTTTCAATTTTGCACCCACATTCTACCCATTATTAGCATGGATAATTGGGAGTACATTGTATTCTACAGCTATTAAAATTTGGAAAATGTAAAGGCCTTCACAAGTTCAAATAATTCTACAGATACACATGCACCATCTGCAAATACTAGCAAACCTTTACCATTAGTGTACAGCCATTTAAATGCCCACCGCAGGACATTTTCAGGAAACAAATATACAGTTAATGTGTTAAGGCTATTCTGTGTATGTGTTAAAAGTTAATTTTGTTCCACCTAAACACTTCAGAATCTTTTCTTCATGAAGATGTGAGGTTCTTATGGCAGTTCTGAAGAAGAGTGAAGTATTTGAGGATATGAATAGTGTTGATTGGTAAGCAGTTACCTATGTTGCAGAGAAGCTGGCTGTCTCCATCTTCGGGGTAAAAGGAATCCAACAGATGGGGACAGAGAAGACTAATTACCATTAAGATGAAGGAAGGAAGCTGCTCCCAAAAGTTTGTGACTATTTACCAAGAGACACACTGTCATATCCCTGGAGATTAAACCTTCAAGTATTCTTCTGAAGGGGATGACAGACACCCCAAAAATGGCCGGGCAAGCCACAACACAGGGGAAGAGACTCAAAGAAATATATCTGACAGACTTGGGAAGAAAAGGCACAGAATATTTTGAAGGAAACTGGAATTGAATGGAAAGAAAGTAAGAGCTATAGCTCGAGCCCATGAGGGATGGTAAGCTCTTTGTAAACTCTCTGCACCTACCACATAGAAGATGTTCGACTAAGTAAAGTGACTGAAGAGTCATACATATTATCAGACTTCCCAAGAACTCACCAGGCAGTACCCAGTCTCTATGTTGCACACTCTGGAACGCTGACTGCACTGGCATGGTCTTGCTTCTCCAACCAGCTGGATCACAATAGTTGAGCTGATGGAATTGTTATCATACCAGCGATAGAAACCAATGCTAGGGTCTTGGCAAGAGCTTGCATTGTACTGAGGAGGACAGTCACACAGTTCAACACCTCGAGCCAAGGGTGGAGGTTTACCGGGAGCCAGTATTCCTGTGTCTAGTGTTACATCACACAATCTGCAAACAAAAATTAAGGTATGCTTTCCCTTATATGTAATCCTATCCCAAGGTCATCTAATTTTTAATTAAAAAGTCCAAATCCATGGTTATCTTACGATAAATATTATACAACCTACAATATCTATAAAAAATCATATGCCACATAGTATTCTTCAAGACAAAGAATGAAGTTTGTACACAAACATTTTTGATACAGTAACCATATATCAATTACAAAAGTGAATATGTATGTCTAAAGAATTTAAATCATGTAAGACATCTCACAGCAGTTCAAAGTGTTGAACACAATATACCTACACTATGAGAATACAATCAACAAGCACAAATGAAGATACACAAATTTATTACATTCCAAATGCTATAAACCTCCTACACATATCAGTAAACATGTATGAGGTTTACAATGTTTATAATGTAATAAATTCATATGTCTTCATATGCACTTGTTGGTTTTATTTTCATCGTGAAGCATTAGTGCAAGGTCATGAAATATTTAAAACAATATAAATCTGTGCCAGAATTTCATTTTCTATTACAGAAAGATTCGTACTTAAGGTTCACCTTTAGACAAATAAACATATTTCACACATGAATTTCAAAAGTTGAAGTCTTATTCTAATTAAAGAATATCAATGATACCAGAATCATCTGTGGAAATACACAAAGAGGACAATACACACCAGATGCCATAAGCTTCAAGATATGACTGAGCACAAAGACAATGAAATGTTAATGGTACTACACTAAGGTACAGATTTTATATAACGGATGGATTATGTCCATTAAATACAGGTAGACGTTAAAAAAAGAAAAATTACTTCAGGGAAATTATACATTTTTATATGGTATTTTGGCTGCAAAAACATAAAGCAAGGAACTTGTATACTGAGAAACCATAAACAAGGATCCTTCTATATGTAATGACGCACAAAAAATAGACGATAAAACGCTGATATAAGAACATGTGCAGCCATATTAAACAAAAACCCAACAGTCAGACAACAATAATACCTCTACCTACACTGCCCCTGAGAAGTCAACAGAATCTGAAGCCCGAATGAGGATGTGTTGCACATTCTGCAGCGCCACCATCAACATTTCTCTTGTTACTTTGTCACCACTTCCAGGAGAAGATGTACTCTTCTGACGCCATAGTGATTCATGTAATCTGCAAAAGTTTAGTTTGAGAATGTGAGAGGATCATGTGAGGTGATGTCACCTTTAGCACTTATGGTAATACTGACTGAACAGTAACAATACATAATATTATGGTATGACAAAACTGATTTACTCTGGGAAAGTCAGATATATATCAGATATAAATGCACCACCCCTTGTGTCTTAAGTTTCCAACTTAATAGACCTATCTTATCACATCCTCATTTTCTTATTCCAAGAAATATATTATGAAACAGAAAATAATACAAACATGCTCTGCTTATTTTTTCTACACATGAGAAACTCTCCATAACTGGCAAAAAGGAATTCTGGTTATATGTATCAGGTTAACTATAATTCCTGCACATTTCCTCCAATCTGTTGATAACAATTTCATGATTAAAATCCTCCTTGGAAAGCTAACATTTGTCCAACACTCCACGGAATCCTGCGTTTAAAAAAAACTGATGGTTCATTCACAGGAGTCCTTAGTTGTCTCTGTCTTAACCTAAATGGATCCAACCCATACACTAGTTTTAGAGAGAGGTATCTTACTTTCAGATTTTCTGACTAAAATTCTCTAAGCATTTTGTATCTCTCCTAGAATTTGTAACATCCCACCCATTTAAATTTCCTTGCTGTGATAACCTCATAAGATCTGATAAAAAGTACAAATCAAGAAGTTTCTCACTATGCAGTTTTTCACCAGTTCACTTGTACTCTCTCCACTATACGTACAAACATTCTCTGACGCACCCTATTCTCTTAGTCCTTCAGTGCAACTCTTTTCTTGATGATGTTTCAGTGGATCATGGCACCTTCATCTTCAGCACCCAGAAATCCACGAAGAGTGGGTTTGGGCTGCTTTTTGCTGAGGACGATGGCTCTATGATCTTTTGACATGCTGCCACTTAAAACTGACATAAAGTAACATCCAAGAAGACATGAATCTTCAGAAACACCTCTATGAGATACTCAGATCATTTTTAGATGAACTCTGCCACACTTTTAAAGGACATATAGCTGCCATTACTTATTCAATTCAAATACAGTTCCAGGAGTACTGAGAATCTCAGGATACAGATACAATAATAAACCAATTATTTATACAGCATTTACCACTGGATATATAACAATGTTAAAATAAATATTTTTAGCATCTGATAAAACATTTGATATTAAGTGATCCTCACCTTACTTGGTAATGGCCTGTAGAACTGGGAATGAGTGGATAATGTTCCAGGATAAGTCGCCCATTGCCTTGTAATTGCACAAGAGGGTATGTGGCCAGAACACTATCTGGGAGCAAGGTATGTCCCCCCTCAGTCTCCACTTTGAATCTCAGATAACCTCCATATGATAACACCTGCATATAAAACAACCATCTTGAAATTGTCATTTAGAAAGGTTCAGCTTCTACATGTATTCTCCAATGTGAAATGAATGTAACAATGTATTTACACATATCATGAACAGCCATAAACCAGGGTTGCACAAATCCTAGGTGCCAGGTCACCATGGTGACTAAATTTTGTATGGTGGTGCAATGTATTGTGGATTCTCAGTATGGAACTTCCTTCTTGTCATCCCTGGTGCCTAGAATTTTGAGGCGGCTCCTAGATTTTCGGAAAATTTGTACAACCCTACTATAAACCAAACAAACTTATTATAATTTCTGTTCACCCCGTGATCACTGTTTTTGTCCCCAGAGTCTCAGTTACCAACCTAACAAATACAGTACAAGTGACATAAAAAAATATTCAAGTCATATAGGATATTACATTTTTTAAATTGGTACACAGTTGCCAGTTCACCTAGTGTAACACTTCATAAGACTTTCTTCACACAAACTGCTGTTAGAACTTGAACTCACAAGTAAAATGTTATTGCACCACAGTTACTGCTGCAGTTTACAAGATGTGGCAAAAACTGAATGACAAAGTACCTTCCACCCTCACCTGTAGCATCTGAGACATCTAACATTGATGACTCAGCTACACACCACAGACTCCTGCCAGCTGCACTACACAACACCTAACACATCCACAGACAAGGTTTTATTAATTTTTCATTTGCACACTCCATTACGATTTTATTCCTTATTATCTGTCTGCATTCTGTATAAAATTTATTGTTTCACGCTCTTGTGCCTTGGGCATGACAAGTAAGTGTAATCATGTTTAATATATAATTTCATCTTATTAATTAATGTCCCTAAATTTCCATATTTGTATAACTGAAAATGCATACAAATTCTAACCCTGTCTCCAAGGAACTGCTTTGGGAGTTGCCAGTACACTGGTGTATCGAAAGGGTATGTGACCCCCAGTCGCACATCCCCAACATCACCAGGGATCACTCGCAAGTTGTTGGTGACATTGAGTTGTTCATCAGGTCCACCCAGACTCACTTCACCTGTACCAGGCATTGCTAGCTGAAACAGAACACACACACTGCACAAATACAGTAAAACCCTCATAATTACCACAAACAAAATTCAGTATACCTTTTAAAGCCACAGGGTTAGTATTATGTACTGGCATATTTTAATGCTAAAAAAAACTATAATATTGTCCACACAGTGTATTTATGTAATCTGTGTCATTCTAATATAAAGAGTGATTATTTCACTACATAGCACTGACTGGTCTTTCCTAAGGAAGCACACGGTGTTCTCTTTGGGGTATGAGGACAAGCAGTAAAGCTTGGAAACCTTAAAAAAAAGCAAACACAAGGAGCACTTGACAGAAAAGTACTTTCACAGTGTCAGACCTCAAAGGGTTCTATATATTTCAGAAGTATTTTCCTTTCCGTGTAATTTTACATGTGTCACTGGCCTTAATGCTAATTCATTGCTAATAAAATATTTATTTATTCTTTGTAGCACTACAGGCAGTTTCATAAATTTAAATCATAAAACTCCAAGAAATAAAATAAAATCCTTACTTCTCAACAATCTTGTTTACCTTCCCTTTTGTTGCTATATCCAAATGCCTTTCATGTAATGCAACACAATATTAAAACAATCAATGTGTGTTCTGGCATTTTTTTCAACCTCTTGGACCAGACAGGTGAAGGGCAACAATACAGTGAGTCACCCAATTTTAACATTTGCAGTGCATGGCGTGTCCCACCACTCAGTACTGCTGTTCTTACCCTACAGTAGTTACAGTAATTACACTAAGGTTTGCGGTTCTCACAGCTGTGTTGCTGAAGCTTCAAGTCATCTGGAATGGAGAGCCATGTTGCGGGGCAAACAGTTCCCTACATTGCAAAGCACCATAGTGCATTCATTTTTATTCATTCTTCTTGGCCTGCTTGACCCTGAAGATGAAGGCACTACAATCTTCCCATACTTTGGTAGTGACCTGCCCAGCTATGCAGCATAAGACCTTCTGTTTCACTGTCTTCATTTTCAATGCTTCATTCAGGAAAAGAACTAAAATTACGTGCACAGACTGCCCTGTCTTTGTCTTTACTTTCAGTATTATTGCCATAAAACTCTTCTACGAACTACTGGCAAATACATTATCATCATTAGCCATTTTGAAGCAAAAACACTATGTTGACTGGTAAACAGTTATGTTTCGAGAAAACTATGATTGCTAGAATATCCATAAATACTTAACAGCTTACATGGAATAACATCACCACACACTTGAAACTTCATCAACAATGCTGTGACAACCTCATACCTTGAACAGCAGCCATTTTTTACATGTGTAGCACACAAAAACAAAAGGCAAACAATGCTAATGCAAAACCCCCCAAAAATAAAGAGAACATCTTTACATCAAAATTCTTAAAATCATAAAAGAGAGAATAATGCTGTCTTTTTATAATAATGATACACGTTGGAAGCCTGAAAAATACCTGTTACAGGAAGCTGCAAAATGAATCAAGGTCACATCATGATAGCTGTCTTGTAAGAACCCAGTAACTGGCAATGGCTACCATGCAGAGTACAAGGGTTAGTAGTGCCTGACGTGGCCAGTACCCCCATGTGGTAAATGTGGCCAAACATAAACAAAAGGCACTGATACGAACTTAAATGCAGCAGGTGAGTAAACATAACTCATGCTTTGTATGCAGGTAACACTCACATTGACATAGCAGATCTGCTGCACATTCACTGGGTAAACGTTGGTACCAGGCTGGAGCTGAGATGTACTTGAATCATATTCCACTGTAAGTGTGCGCACAGCAGGAGCCATCATTATCTGGCTCACTGTCAGGCCAGCCTGGGTGCAATATGTTGTACGTCCAAAGCAGAAACACTGCGTGCAGCCATCAGGATTTTCTGGTTGTAAACCAAAGGTTCCAGGTGTGCAACGATTGCACTGCTTACCTGATGCATTGGTCTGTAAGAGAATGCAAAGTCAGTCATATTCTGGTGTTAAAGGATGCTCATTTTCATGATGTATCTGAATACATAAGACTCCATCCAAAAATTACGTTTATCTAGAAAGTCATATATAATGCATTAAGACAATTGTCGGATAGTTCAAGGATGTCTGCAGTACATTAGGTTCTTATATGTTTGACAAAATTAAAATAAGCCATATATCCAAGCCACACTGACATATAACCTTAAGTTCTAGCATTACATGTCATAAGAATAAAGCCACATTCTCTTTGTAATCTGATCCTACTCACTCCAAAGACTATAGATCATAACAATATATGTATGTAATTAAACAGCCATAATTTTACAAAGCCTTCCTTAACAAATGGTGCTGGGTGAGTTGCAAACCACTTAAAATTAAACAGAACTTGACACTAGCTGTTGCTAGTGTAATGCAGGGCACACATCACTGTAATGATTGACAGAAGGAAGAAACCACTTTGTAGTTCTACACTTAATTTAATCCAATATAAGCCATGATTTAAATTCTTTCTTTGCACAGTTGAGTTATGGCTAAATCTGTGTTGTTCTAAAAAATGTGCATACATTCTAAATCCACTCAGTATCATGGAGTCATAAATTGGGGTGAAAATTTTCATGAAAATGTTCTACTAACACACATTATGAAAAATCATTGAAATTTTAATGAAATAACAGAAATTATATATTTAATAAACAAGTTATTTGATTATTAATAGCTGTCATATTGTATAATGATAAGAAAGTAAATTCACAACCAGCCATTCACTGCAACTATAGGAAGCACCCTACTTACCTTACATGGGCACTGTCCTGAATCATCACACCAACAGTGCCCCTTAGCTGCATCACATCGTGCTTCAACAGTTCCAGCCAAATGACAATCACAGCGCTGGCATCGAGGAAAACCATAGTACCCTGGAGAGCATGAAGAGCAATGGTCTCCATGGAAACCCTCTTGACACATACAACGACCTGTTTGAGCATCACAATGCAGTCTTGTGGAACCAGACACACTGCATCCACATGTCTGTAACATGCAATGATTGTCCATAAGCCTATGAGAAAGTTTACTGATTATATGACAATTATGCTGCAAACAGCCCAAGGTCTGTGATGTATTTGATATACAGAACTGTTGGGAGTTGTATTTCAATTGAACTGAATGCTATGTGGGTTCAAGCCCTTCCGGGCCTAATGCACCTAGGCCTTAAGACTGGCCGTTTGTGCCCCATGTGCTGTACTAAGTTAAAGGAGCCCTGTTCCTTTAGCAAAGTTCCAGATGGTCCCTGTACTTTGTTTCCTAATATCCTCAGGGTCCAAAAAGAAGGAACCCAGATATGTATGTCCGAGTGAAGCGAAGGCCTCACACTCACACAAAATATGTACTGAGGTTTCCTCCTCAGTACCACATTTCCTACAAATGGGGTTATTACTCAGTCCCATTATATATAAATGTCTTCTCAAGGTGTTATGTCCAGTTAGCAGGCCAATAACAACCCTGGATTGTATCCTATTAAAGGACAATAATCAGGCCCTTGTAGCCAGATCTGGGCCAGAGATCAATTCTTGAGCCTGTCTCTGTGTATAACAAGGATGACACCACAACCAGATGCTGCTTTTCCATCCAGCATTTCATCTTTCTTCTTATATTCTGCCTACAGACCCCCACAAAAGGCTCTTGGGAGTTGTAAGTGCAAGAGAATAGCCTTAAACACTGTGAGGCACTGTTGTCAAAGAACAATTCTCCTAGTTTTGGAAGTTGGTGCTTTACTCCCATCTCCAGGTACTTTTAATACCTCCTTACTTAAAAAGTAGCAACTGTTGTTGGGAATGAACCCAACACCCTGTGAACACTACTGGACCATACATAGCACAGCAAACAGGTGTAGCATTCAAAGGATTCAGTCCTGACCACTGCCACTAATTTCCAAAATAAAACAACATAAACATATATCTCAATGTAATGTCAACAGACTGCCTTAGATGGAAGTAAAGGCAACTTAAAAAACACTGTATGAATGTATGTGAAGCACATTCAAGGCAGTTAACACTGTACTTCCTGATGTATGAAAAGAAAAAAATTACCTGCACTTTCAGTTCGGTTCACATAAGATAAATGCTTTATGCTCCTTGCCATATATTATTACAGGGATCAATTCAAGAAGAATGAGACGGGCAAGGAATGTGGCATGCATGCAGTAGGAGAGAATTGAATATAGGAATGTAATGGAAAACTGTACAACTGCATGGAAAACCTATACAAAGGGAATATTTATATTGGTGCTAAGGAAATAATAAGCAAGACTGTGGATTGGATTCGTATGGCTTAGTATAGGGACTAATGATGGGACAGTGTGAACATGGTAATGAACCTTCAGGTTCCATCAAATTTGGGGAATTTCCCGAGTAGCTGAGACACCATTAGCTTCTCAAAGAATTTTTGGGCTCAATGAGTTAGTTACGTACAACAACCTTCACTGGACTGGCTTTAAATTTGTAATTAAAGGATATAAACAGCAATAGTTTTACTTTAACTGAAAACTGGAAATCACATTAGGTATTCTATGTCCACTTTCTGTTTTATTTTCAGTATTTGACAATCAGAAGACCATGCATTGTGATATATTCTTATAATAAAACCAATGAGAAGCACTAATTTCTCAAATTTATTTTTGGAATATGACTCTACATGTTTCGGACAGTATCTCTGTCCATCATCAGGAGTCTAGCACTGTACACACAGCAATACATACAGGTTATGCTAACTGCTTACTAGCAAGCAGCGCAGATACCACTCCAACCCAACCACACCGAAACACCAACACACATCAAACTAAGAACACACGGCCAATGTGGCAATTCAACAGAATAGTCGTAAGCTCCTGATGATGGATATATTAATGTCCAAAACATGTTGAGCGCATAAGAAGGGCAATAAAAATAGCAAGTGACATCAAGTTGGTCTTCTGTTTTCAACTATTACAATGTTGCACGGTCCAATAGATATAAGTTTCACCAAATACTGTATTTAATTTTTCTACACTTGTGTCTGTTATATGCTTGATTACAACAGTACTGGCTGGAGTAAATTTGCAGAATGAAAATAATGTGTACCCTTAACCATTACCGGTTCAATGTCGAGTTAAATTCGGCATCACTTTTTGCTGTACCATGACCAATGCTCAACTCAAATCAAAGCCTTATTTTGCACAGATCTATGATGGTTTTCTGTAAGTTACCCTTATCTAGTGGTTACTTTTGAACCATGGAAATTATAAACTTTCTGGAAAATTAATTTTGACCAGACTGGAAAAATTTATAACAACAATTTGGAACACAAAGGCTTAAAAGATTTATAATACAAAATTACAGTTAGGCATATAACACAGTTTTTCCATACCTTGCATCCCTTGCCAGGCTCATATCCCCAAGAACCAGGCTGACACTGGTCACAGACAAGACCAGTGGTTAGAGGAGGACACACACAACGTCCTGTGTCAGGGTCACATATATGGCCTGGTTTGTCACAATGATCACATTCTGTGAAAGAGAGATGTAGCAACATTATACAGACCTGCACCAGAGTTCAGAGAACAGTCATTAGCCAGTGTTCTCAGCAGCAGGACCCCTGCCACCATGCTCTTAGCCAGCACACTCACAAGAGCCTTGTCAGAACAGACAAAGAAAACTGAGAGGATTTCATGTACCAGGTACTTTTAAAAACATTCTGCTTCATTACAAATATTCTACCAATTTATGTGTGCATATCCACATTCTAAATATATTTTATTAGTTACCAAAATATCTCTTGGTCATATACCTGAGCACCCAGCAGCTGAGAATCCATAGAAGCCAGGATGACACTGGTCACACTTCGGACTTCCTACACCAGACCTACAGTGACACTGTCCAGTCCGCACATCACACAATGAACTCACAGATCCCATGCTGTCACACTCACAAGGAGCACAGCCCCGTGTAGTACTAAGACCCCAAAAGCCATTCTGCCAATAAAATTCAACAGTTCATCAACTACACACTTACAGTGTTGATCCCAGAATATATGGTATAATTGTGTACTTAGAATTACTCAATTTCTGGATATTTTATTCAGAGAAAGGTCACAACTTTGCAGGGACTGGATGCATTCCTGTTTCCATATGTGAAAACATCAGGAATCCTATTCAGGTGAATCCCACAAATGTGCTGTTATCACTCACTAGATGAGATACAGCTAACAAAACACCATGTTCTTTTTTAATATGAGACAATGGACAAAGTCATAAACCTAGTAATCTGCGATGTAATGTACAGTACCAGTATCAGAATGTGAACTAAAAATCCAATCCAACTTAAAATAGCACATTTTTCACATTCAGTTATGAAAATATAAAGAGACCTACAGAATAAAACACTTCATTAAAAAAAAGATATAGCTCACTGAAATTTATGAGACATGACATGAGTTGATGGTTGTATGTAGGAATTTAAATTTACAATCAGTTCTTGAAAGAACACCAATTAATCTGTACAGTACCAAAAATGAGGAAAATGGCATCAAGTTACAGCATCAATACCATCTATAGTACACATTGTTCTATTCACAACTGACAGTTACAAAAATCACACTTCTACAACTATTTGTAAAATTCAATAATAAAGTTCCATTCTCTTATCAACAAATTGCAGTCAGTGTGTATTTTAGACTTTGCTGCAAAGCAGATAAGAGCTGTGGTCTTATAGGTTATTACACAGTGAGCTCTGGTAATTCTTTATCCTTGAAGATGGAACCGACAGGTTGTCCTTTTTGGATTCTTGAACCTAGAAGATGGGACTGACAGGTTGTCCCAAAATGTCAGTAAGGAATTGCCACTACTTGCTGCATAATAACACTGAAGAACATAGTTCTCAAACTGCAGTCAGTTATCAATTATCACTCTTACCAAAATATAAGATAAGAATTTTTCCCTAATTCATCATCTGAAAAATGGATGTCACCATATAATCACACACATTCTGCACAGGAATTTCCTTAAAAGTTAAGATGGTGAAGGGGAAGTCTTCTTACATGCAGAGTTGTCCTAAATTTGGGTAAATATGACACCTATTTTTATTGGAAATTAAGTACATGTTTATGGCAATTTTCATAGTCTTTGGAACTAGTTCATAAAATAATTATCCTTAAATTACCACAACAATCCTCCTGAATTAATAAGAAAATGCTTCTTCAATTTTGAGTGTAATACACCCCATCTATTGTACACTAGCTATTACATCAAAATAACAGAAAAAAAAGTCCTGCAATTTTGAAGAGAGGAAGGTGGATGGGGTATTACAGATTATCTCTGAAACGCTCAAAACAGTTTTATTATTATAATTCAAATATATGCTTCTTGGCTCTTATTTCTCAATAAATCACCCTCAGTGACTGTGTGTTTTCATTATAGTGAATACCTCATACACTGTAGAACCTCATGCAACTGTAGAACAAAACCAATGAATTCGAGAATATGAGGTATTTTCCAGTCACAGTATGAATTCAACTAATATTATAAACTACATAATTTGATCTGCTATGAAAGAGTCTTCTATTTCATTTTCTAGCAGTTCATTTGGGCATCTTCACTTCAGTCTATGGGATTCATGTAATCTATGTTGCACAACTGGCTACTGTCAACCACAAAATGTGGCTATTACAGTCTCGATTACAGGATGTAAACAGCAAGCCACGTGCAAGTCACTCTTTGAATAGTTGGACAGGTTATTGTCCCAACTAGTGCAAACATATAAAAAACAAGGTTATTTTATTTACGCAGAACAAATAAGTGTCCGGTGTTGATTCTCCCCTCCACAATGCTAATAATGGTTCAACAAATGTTTGAGTCCAGAAATGATATTTATAGCCTATCCTCAACTCCACAAGCATGCGCGCGCATGCATGCATGCGCACACACACACACACACACACACAAACAAACACAAAAAGGAGGGGGAAAAAAATGTGGTTTCAGGATATGTAGCCAATATGGCAAACATAAATGACCATCTGTTAAGCAAGTTTTTAAGAAAACGATGTACTGGAATACTAAAAAAAAAAGTTGTTGTACTACAAAGTCTTAATGTTTGTAATATACAAAATTAATTTAACACATATTTAATAAACAAAGTAAATGATGTTAGAATTATTTACCACAGAAATGGCATGTGAAAGCTGAAGCCCTGTAAGAAAAATGCTCATTTTCTTTTTATTATTCATTTTTGGTTCTAGAGATAAGAGGATGTGACATCACACATCATTACTATAATTTACTGTCATAATGCTGTATGGTGTTAAAACTTTAACAGTTCTGGACCCAAGTTGCTTTAAGCTTCATACCTTATATCCTAGAAACTACCTGGCAGACAGGATGGAATCAGTGGGTTATTTGAATTCCATTCTCAGCTAATTTGCAACAACTTGATTCTCCAACTCAAGAACTGCTGAAAAGATTGTTATAAAATTTCATACTTTGGGATTAGCTGCATTTGCAGATACATAAGGATTTTAGTTAAAATTGGATAAAAATGATATATACTTTACATTAAGTGGCGATTACTTTCAGCATACCTCATTACATACTCATAAGTGCAAAAAATTATCGAAACAACCCTGAATTGTTATATGTACAAATTTCCTAAACCATTCTTTCCTGTGTCATTTCTTCCTATTGAATTTTCAGATACCTGCAACGTCAATCACATTATGTGCCCAGTAAATTTCTGCATAATTCAAACTTCACTTTTCTTTATTTCAATTCTGCTTGTTAGTAGTACATCCATTATTATTATGGATAGCTGGGACAGAGGGTAGTACTGATTCTCTGTGCTCAGAAACTAATTATGACATTTCAGGTAATACCTCACAGGAGTCACAAGTCCTGCCTGTAACATGAACCTTGCAGGGGCACTGTCCTGTCACAATGTCACAGGTGGGTCCTTCAGATCCAGCCACATGGCATCCACAACCTGTAACACAAAACGAATGCAATTTCACATGCGAATTACAGACAGTTCAAGGTTTGCAGCACACATTTAAGAAGTGCCTGTGCACTGAACAAACGGTCATTTCACACTAAAATGGAAGTGGTTGAGAACAGATACACAAAAAATTATATAACGAGCAGTTTCATAATTTGCACGTTTCAAAAAAGATTTTTGTGGTAAATGGCTTAATGAGAGTGAGATGAGAAATTCATACAAAATTTTTGCCCTGACAAGGTAGGGACAACTTCTAAGACGTTGGTGTAAATGGGAGTACTGTAATATTCAAACGCATATTAAAGAAAAAAGGTGTGTGGGTGTGGATTAGTTTCGTTTGCTTTGGAACATAGACCAGTAGCTGCCTTTTATAAATATCGTAATTACTTGTTGCACATATACAGTAATAAATCGTGATAAGAACTGAAGAGTCTTCCTCTTTTTGGTCCCGTTTTCATCTTACAGTCCCAATGCCTCCTGTCACCTGATCAGGGATATGTACATGGTAACTAGGTCACATATGCATGTAAAGCAAATCTTCACTTCCAAATGGGTTTGATTTGACCACTGTAGGCGGCAGCACATTCCAGCGAAGTTTCACATCGCATGTGTATGCGCATGTGTCTGGAGTCGTAAATATGGCGACAGTATCGCAGGATTGTAGAATCATATAGCAACGCGTGGTTTTGTGCTAGTCTTAACCACTCTGTGTGGCACATCGTTCCAAGTGATAAATTAATAAAGAAAGGTGACTCCAGAGTTCAACTGCGGTATGTCGAGTCATCATCTTCATCACGTTCGTAACATAGCCGAGTGAACTCCCACACGGTCAACCACGGAAACAACTGACATTCTGAAGCACTCCAAAACTATGATTTCTTTTTTTTTTCTCGCGCGCCACTATCTAACGAGGGCCGAATGAAAATGCCGACGCCTGAATGACACGCAGTGAAATGAAGTGTTGTACTAACAAAGAAAATATATCCTTGTGCACGCTTCGCCCCGTAAATACGTATGGAGGAGTGACGGGATACCTCGAGTTTTTAACCTCGGCACTAGGTTCTAATAAGCAGCCAACTTCACGCCCCGGCCTCATCAATCCCCACGGAAAGAGCTACTGGTACTGATTGGACAGGAAGATAGTCGGCCACAAAGCCAGTCTGGACGCCGTCGCGGGGGGGGATTGCTTTCCGCTAACCGGAATCGAATTCATGTTCCTCGGTCGTCACTACCACAGACCAAGAGAAAACGTTAATTCACTAATTTTCTCTTCGTCATAACGTCCAGACCACCTCTGTAAGACCACCAGCTTCCTATCAAAAAGGTAGTGGGATTTTCTTGGAAGGCAAAGTTGCCGAAGCGTGAAACTAATCATTTACATCCGTCTGACGTCCATGTTAAGAATATCTGAAGCTGTTGTATCACTCTCCGAACCAATCCTCACTTCGGGCTGCTAAAGAACGGGGACAAATTATTTTGTACGGCGAGGATTTCTGAGAAAATAGATGAAAATTTGAACATCAGAACTTATGTAAAGTTATGGTTATAAATACAAAGCAAACATTTACCCTACAACAGGACATGAGGGCCCAGAGGGGAAGCAGAGGTGTAGCTCTAGTGTTTAATTAACCTCGGTGCTAGGTGGGGATGGGTGGTCAACGCCAAGACACGGCCGGTTTAGCCCCAGGAAAGACTCGGTACTCATTGAATAGGAGGCTGGATGGGCCCCTGGGCCGGTCTGTACGGATGCGGGAAATCTCGCCTCCCACCGGGATTTGATCCCCGGATCGTCCTACATGTGGCGTAGTCGCTGTGCCGACCAACATGGTTGTAGAGGACCGAAAGTAAAAGCATTTAAATGCGGCGACAAGATGTGCTGCTGAGACTTATACCAAACATCTCTTAAGTTCTTCCATTAGTCTCCGAGTTGATATCAACTGATGGAAGGCAGCCTTACTATTGTGAGTTCGAAGCAGATCTCCCCCGAAGGACTTCGTAGTGGCGAGGAAACAAGATTAAAGAGGCCGTAAAAACTATTGGCTTAGCCCTAAACAGCTATGAAAAGAGCCTAGCTGAAGAGATAAACAGGATGGTTGCGGGATGTCCAACGGATTGCACCCTGTCTCACCCCTTCAACGTTTATAACACTGCGTACAAGATAACGTACCGCTGTAGCAAGTTGCGTTTACAAGGAACAATACACGCAAGGTAAACATCTGAACATGCAAGAATGTCACTGCACATTAGATACTGTACACGTACATAACGCACCTCGATTTACCACGACAAATGCACTACGCAGACCACATATACATCCAGCTTTTCAGAACTGAGATACAGTTTTCACGGTGCACGTAATTTTTAGAATACAGTGAGACGTGAGCCTGGACAGGTCAGTAAGTTTAGCGGCTAGGCTGCGTGTTGGCCAGCCACGGTATCAGAGTTGGATTTCCAGTGGCGGGAGCGATTCTTGCGTCTTCCAAGGCGTTCCGTCCCGACCTGGCACCTACCATTGGGCTGTTGGGGTCTCCTTCGCTGAGAACAAAGCGACTGTAGCGTGAAGCTAAACATACAACGCTATCTAGCACATGGATTCAAAATTGGCAGTAGTCCCCCATACGGTTTCATGGAGTGGTACTGACCTTCTGAAACCTACTGGTAACTTGCGAGATTTCCTTCTCCCTTCTTGGATTTCTTGACACTTGAAGATGGGACCGATGGGATGTCCCGAAACGTCGGTAAGGAATTACCACAATACGTTGCGTAGAAGGGCGCAGATCTAATGGTAACTCCATGTATCAACAGGCAAAACATTCAGGAATTCCGCATCCTTCCCACAGAATTTATTGACGTCTTTTGTTTCTCAGAACAGCGCACATTTATAGCATTTACTGGCTGGTTCTGATAACCGAAACAGAGCGCGTTTACTGTATGGTACGAACTGAATCTTGAAATACAAGACATCTTTGTCTTCCACCAATGATCCACACACTTCATGTACACGTTCCTCTTACCAGAACGACAAAGGATCGAGGCCTGGAAGCTTCCAAAAGCAATGCTGTTTCGGGAATCCGGGGGCATTGGATAGACAAGTTGAGTGTCTAAAAGGTTCGTATACAGGCGGATTTAATTGCCGGGGAAGTTAAGAACTTCAGGACAATTGGTACTGGTTCACAACCTCTCCCTCTCTCTCGTTTCTCTCTGTATCGCCGTCTGGTTACATTCGTCTTAAAAGAGTTCATTCTTGACGTCCCCCCCCCTCCCCGCCACACTTCAAGACCGATCTAATACGGTGATATGATAGAAGAAGGCCTTGCATTCAGTACTGCAGGATTTCCCGTTCACGAGCAATAACGGAATTCTGTAGAGTGCAGATGGCTAAAGGGCCATCTGTTACGCCTCGCCCAGTGACTGGGGACATTTGCGTCTTGTGCAGCAGGTTTAAACATGTCAAACAGATGGTGATGCAGGACCGCTTGGTTTAAGAAGTATCAGGCCAATACAAACAATAACCTCGAGTTCATACCCACATTTAAGTGAATGAAAATTACGAACATCTGAAATACAACGAAACTTATACGGGGGTCCCCTCTGATCAGAGAGACCCCATGCGGCCACATAGCTTACGATACCTAATCCGTGTTTTAACTATCATACAACAAAATTTGACACTGCAACGTGTATTGCTTGTGTTGTAAAGTTCAGGTCTCAGTTCCTCTGTCCATCATCATGAGTTTTTCACTGTACACACAGCAGTGGTATATGTATATATTAGTGCACCTAGTTGGTTTTATTATAAGAATTTATCACGATGCACGGTCACCTGAACGTCAAAAATGTATACAATAGTTTTACGAGTTTTATATTAATGGCCTGAAGATGACCGAATTAGGCCGAAACACGTGGCCACAATAGAATATATAATTTACATTAGCTTTTTGTGAGGGTTTTTAAATCCTTTTTTTTTTTGTTAAATCGGGCACTGCTATAGTTGTGCGGACACTTGAAACGTCTTCATTTTAATAATATCGTCGAAATAAAGCATACAAAGAAGGTCGTAGAGCAGCACAATACAATTTTCACATACAAACTGGAATAATGTTTTGGCCTTGAAGTTCATTGAGTGCTGACCAAAAAGCATTTAAGCTGCAAAAAATACAGAGAATTAGAAGATTCACCTCGTTATTCACATCTCCATTCAGACAGCCTTGTGATTCAAAGAAACGTGCTCACACTTCTTACAAGTCACCAAATAACTCGCTTCGCTGCACCACTCTTTTAAAAATCGCGTGTTCATGGCTTGGCTTGGCATCGAAACAAGACATCAGGCACGTAACGCTACTTCTCATGAACTTGGTTCAACAATTTAAGAGTTCAGAGGTTGCTATATGTGCCACCAGACGTCACATTAAAAAAAGACTGCATTTCCCCCACTTGATTGTACTGTTTCGTATTACAACCACAAAAAACAACGATTTCTCTAAACGTCATTAACTGGCTGGTTTTTTTAATGGACACGGAATGTGTTCTCAGTGAGGTAGGAACTGAGACTTAATGTTAGTCCTCACAAACTGTACTTTTACATAACATGGCAGCATAGCTAACCAGTGACTCCCGTAATTTCAGCCAAATTTGAGAGCTTAATTTTTTTCCTGCTCTCCCAGTAATTTTCGTCCATATACCTTTTTCTTCCTTTGCCTTCTTTCCGCTGTGTCTAGTAATTGCCACGAAATAATACAAGAGATAATGCACAAAACGATCTAAGGATCCGGCTCGTACTTGTTCATTTGTATACAATTCACGACACTGTCATTAATCCGAATCACACTGAATTAAATAATTTGGCGGTAGTAAGCAAAGGCAATAAATTGGGAATGATGTAGTAGGAGGCAATCATGTCCCAATTTGAGGCGTTGTGCCGTCGTATGTTTAGACTTTTTTTTTTTGAGGCGCTGTGGCCAAACGCGGGCTATAGCCTCCTCATTAATGAAGTTTATAGATCACACAACGACACACCACAGTCGGTAGGACTCCTCTGGACGAGTGATCAGCTCGTTGCAGAGACCTCTACCTGATAACACACAATGACAATATGCAACACCTAAAACATACGGACATCCATGCCCCCGGCAGGATTCGAACCCATAATCCCAGTAGGCGAACGGCGGCAGACCTACGCCTTAGGCCACTGGGACCGGCAGTATGTTTAGATACTATACGATAAACTAAGAAAAACCGCAGTTGGGGTAGTCCGCGTGCCATCCGCTATTCGAACCAAACACCTTCGGAATGCACGTCAAAAACGTTATCGCTTGAATTAAGTCACTCAGTGAGGTTGTTTCGTAACCAGATTTAATGCATAAAGTAGTCTATCTGGTATTTACATGAGCTATCACCACGAGCCGCAACGGTGACAAATACAAGTGGCGTCTTTGTGAAATTTTGGAGCTCCAATTTAATGATAAGTAAAACTTAAAGTCTATTTTCTGTAGCACTTTGTTAAGTGACTGTTTACGAATTCAAAGTTCTCTGCTACTGTTCAGGCTATTTAAGTCCTTGAAGAAGACGGAAGCAGCAGGTCCCCCTCCCAGACTGTTTGCAGATTTCTACCAGTTACACGTCACATCACTGAAGTCAACAACCCACGTGCATGACAAACCTAGATCCAGACGTTCACTTGCCTTCTATGCACGCCATTCCTACAGTTCATTATCAGGAAATGTGAGCGAAGAGCATGTCCTTTAATTAGCAAAAAAAAAAAAAAAAATTGGGTGGGCCTCAGTGTCGGTCTGGACTGGCGGAAAATCTCGTCCCTACCGGGATTCGATCCCGGACCGTCCAGCCCGTAGTCAGTCGCTATAACGACTGAGCTACCCGGTCCACGTCCTTTAATTAGTACGAAAAAATATACAACAGGTACAGTGTTGACGCTTTTCATAATCAGGGGCGTAATTAGGGCAGTTCAACGATATTAGCTATGCTGAACTTTAGGTTGCAAGAAAAAGATGCCGTATCTAACCTCAAAAATTAAAAAGCAGACCCGTAATGAATTAAACTTTCCGAACTGGGAACTTCATGCTAAGATATAAAAATACAAACTGTTAGTGTGGTTGAATGTTACGCCGTACTAGCAAAATCGTGCAGCAGAACATTTTAAATTTGACAAAATCAGTTGCCCGGAGATCACTGTTTGTAAACCCCTGATGGCATAAATTTCTGCATCGCCAAACGAACCACGTGTGGCAATAAAATTTCTGTACACGCCATATGAAGACATCAACAATAATAAGGTAAACCGGACTGCAGTTTGTTTGTTATTGCGAGCCCCGAGTCTTGTTTACATCTCTAGATCACACAATTACTAACGTGGTTATGTAAAGAAAAGGGTGTGATCAGAAAGCTGAGGTAATTGTGTCTGAGAAGAAAAAAAGCATGTCGCTTGTCCTGCTGCAAAACGCACAACATGATACACAACGTCTAATTTACTGCGTTGTCGCTCGACCCTTAACGAGCTGTTTATTCCTCGCCACAATATGGGAACCCCCCTCCCCGCCAAACACGTTCAGTTCGCGCAACTGGTGAGCGGTGCGGGCGGCCTTACCGCCAGTCTTCATTTTACTGTACGGTGCGGACTGGCGGGTGCAGTGGGCTCAATGTTAGCCATGCCCGTCCGGAGCCCGTGAACCTATGACAAGCCTAAAACACGACAGCTTGACGTTTATGGCTCAACATACCGATTCCACACTGTAACAAGTGTTCCACTGGACAGTAACGACTCTCATTACTTACTTACTTACTCCATGGTGCAGAGTCCTTCTTGAGAAGCTAACTGGTTTGTAGCTAGTCAAGAAATTCCCCGCATTTCACGGAACCCTAAGGTTCATTACCGCACTCACAAGCGTCCGCCACCTGTCCCTATCCTGGGTCAGCCCAATCCAGTCCATATACCCACATCCCACCTCCTGGAGATCCATCCTAATATTATCCACCCAACTTCGCCTAGGTCTCCCCAGTGGTCTCTTTCCCTCCGGTTTCCCCACCAAGACCCTACACACCCCTCTCCTCAACCATACGCGCCACATACCCAGCCCATCTCGACTCTCATTACTACAAAGGAATAAATTTAAAATCCAATTCCCACTACAATTATATTAGTAAGTACAATATCAGTTTATCGTTATTAACTAATGGGAATTCTGACTACATCTTTCGGACTAGTTAGCCATTGTAAAGTCAATTACAGGCATTTCTCGATTCCCATTTTACGCGATACGACACACGTAAATATTCGATCCACTTTGTAACATTCTTTAACCCTTTAAACGCCGAATTAAATCCCATATGTTATTTGCTGGCATTATTAGGAGCTCACCATATTCTCCACGTTAGCAGGGTAAAGGTTAATCAAAATGTTTATATTTGTCGTCCGAAATTTTTGTTTATTTGACTCAGTACGCGTTTTTCATACAGCCTCCTGTACAATGGGTACCGGGTCTTTCCCGGGGGTAAAGAGCGGCCGGGGCGTGACGCTGACCCCTCATTCCCTTCTAGTGCCGTGGTCAAAAAAGAGTAGAGCTATATCTCTACCTCCCTCTACGGGCCGTACGGCCTGTACAGAGCCTCAGTGCCTGTACAAGGGTGCACTTTACCTTTACGGGTTTTTCATAAATATAATTGGTACACATCAGCTGCTGGCTTATGCCGATGATGTTAATATACTGGGAGGAGGTATACATACTTTAAAGGAAAATGCAGAAGCTTTAGTAGCTGCTACTAGGGAGACTGGACTGGAAGTAAG
>Ga0131853_10003175_pt1 | contig 29471 bp, 23 predicted proteins | sample TergutLab28metaG_FD_92764 | JGI IMG/M metagenome (GOLD analysis project Ga0131853, IMG submission 92764) | Labiotermes labralis P1 segment gut microbial communities from Petit-Saut dam, French Guiana - Lab288 P1 (version 2) (version 2) | ecosystem: Host-associated > Arthropoda: Insects >... | reverse complement strand
GAACCTATGACTGCGGCGCTTGCTTGAACACCCTGTTGGTTGCTGAGTATTCTTGACATTCTACCCCCTCCTTGTTTACTTTACCTAAACCTCTGCTCCTTCGTAAAAGTCCTGACTCCACTATTCGCAAGCACGGAACTTTAATATCTTAATTTATATATCCACCATGTATCTACTCGGGCTGTTATGCAGCATACACAATGCGTTTCTTTTGCTCAAGCGCAACCATTATAATGTATTTCAAATGCATTGTTGTTAACACATTGTTAACAATCGGCTAACTTCGGTATACTTCCACTTTTATTTTTCCGTAATCCAATAATTCAATGCAGGACTCGGCATCCTTGACACGCCGCCACATTTTGCCTATTATGGGTTCATGTGGAACAGTATAAAACTCATTGAAGTGAGGAACATGCAATGGATCTTAAATTCAGACTTGAAACGCCCGCCGAACACCACGCTGTCGAAGAACTAACACGCGAGGCATTTTGGTCATTCTGGGAACCAAATAAAAAAATTTGTGACGAACATTTTCTCGTTCACAAACTGCGCAATTGCCCCTCACTTGTGCCGGAACTAAACATCATCGCCGAAATAGACGGCAAGCTTGTCGGGCATATAATATATACTACAAGCAAAGTCATTGACGAATCCAATAATTCATATGAAATGCTTACCTTCGGACCGCTAACAGTCAAACCACAATACCAAGGAAAAGAGATCGGTCAAGCACTAATGAAACACTCATTCGAGCAGGCAAGTAAACTTGGATATCGTGCCGTTCTCATTTTCGGACACCCCAACTATTACCCCCGGGTTGGCTTTCGTCGAGCCGCTGAGTTCGGCATCACGCCCGCAGATGGCAATAACTTCGATGCATTTATGGCATATCCACTCTACAAAGGCGCACTTGACGGCATCCGTGGAAAATACTACATTGATCCGATATATGAATCTCTGACTGAGCAAGACACGCTGGAATTTGACAAGCAATTCCCATACAAAGAACCGTTCTTCACCGATCCCATAAGCATTCTGCTCGATCGACTGGAACCTAATGCCCGCAAGGCAATCAAGGAAACAGGCTGTGAATCGTTGCAAATGATGACCTCCAAAAGCGAACGCGAAATAGCTGCACTGCCTAGCATCAATAGTAACTCACTCAAAATCATCCGCTCAACCCTGCGCGAACATGGCATACCATGGGGCGAAATTAAAACACAAACTGAATAAGCAACATATATACAACTGTTCCGGCTGCAATGGATAGTAACGTGTTTTTCTTCCAAATATGCAGCCCTGCTACAACAGCTATGGCAAAAGCCTCGGGGACACCGTGAGGTGCCGCTATAAAAGACACATATCGCAAGCAATATACCACCAGCAGACTAATTGCAGCAGTCGGCAGCAACTTCCCCAAATAAATCACATATCGGGGTGCGGAAGCAGCATTCGGAAAAAACACAAACGGCAAAAATCGCGTTATTGCAGTACCTAATGCAAGCACCGCTATTATTATAAAGGCCTGTAACGCTTGAGACATCAATCCTCCACCTCCTCGGACTTAAGTAAACGCTGATTACTTCGGGCAGAGTTAATCAGTGTTTACTTAGAAAAACGTTTACGGAAAATCGTTAAGCATATGATAATCATAGCCATAGCCGGTATTATGAAGTGCCTCGCACCAAAAACAAGCAGACTGACAACAGAAGCTCCCAATCCAATAAGAGCAGGCGAATGCCGCTTCTGTGACCGCCATTGATTGATGAAAATGACAACAAAGAACGCAGTCATAACAAAATCTATGCCCCGCGTATCAAATGCCAGCAATGGACCAATCAGACCGCCCATTACACTCCCGATTACCCAGTAGCTCTGATTCATCAAGGTAATTGCCAGCATAAACGCTCGTTTATCCACTCCAAGCGGCGGCTCAGTCGAGCAAAGTATCGAAAAAGTCTCATCACACATTCCAAAAATAAGATATGGCTTGACTTTCCCCACTCCGCTAAACTTCTCAAGCATTGAAATTCCATAAAATAAATGCCGCGCATTCACCGCGAGCGCAATGAGAAAAGCGTAGAGAGGATCAAAAACAGAAGTAAGCAAACCGATTCCCACAAATTGCAACGCACCCGCAAAAACGACTGCGCTTGTAAGTAAGACCCATTGCCACCCAAATCCCCTGCTGCTCATGAGTATCCCATAAGCCATGCCCAAAAAAATAAACCCTGTCAAAACCGGTATTGTGTGTGGAAACGCCGCTCTCATCGCGGCAGGAAGCTTTTTTAGCATATATATTCCTCAAATCACTTTTCACCACTGCTCAGTCCGAACCTGCAGTACGACGAAGAGACTGCGTTTTTCAATAGTATAATATCCTCAACATCCCCTTTCGTCAACAAAATGTTCACAAATGACACATTGACCATATCACTTTAGTTCGATATAATAGCTTGTCAATATTTACGTAACACATATCAAAGAATGGATAAATTCTAATGCCACAAAAAAAAGCAACTTCCATAACTGTGGTGCTCGCAATCATCATAGTTGCCATAATAGTTACTACAGCCGCTGTCACCGCCCTGTTTGACCCATTGGGATTGATCACTGACAGTAATGCTGTATCCTCCCCAGATGAGGTCAGTTATGTGCAGGTTCCCATACTCATGTACCATCACTTCGCGGAAACCGACCTAGGACACCCGGGCATGGTCATGTCCGGGGAAACATTTGCTAATCATCTGGGCGCATTGCAAAACGCCGGATATACAACGATTTCTTTCGCCGAATTGCGCGACTTTGTTTATGAAGGCAGACCATTACCCAAGCGCCCAATTATCATAACCTTTGATGATGGATATCTGAGCAATTATGAGATTGCTTTTCCAATATTAAAGCAGCATAATATGAGCGCTACTGTTTTTATCATCGGCGTAACACATGCAAGGGAATATTATAAGGACACGGAACATGTTCTCAGGTGGCCCCGCTTCGACGATGATCAGGCTGTACGAATGGTTGATTCGGGACATATCTTCATCGAAAGCCACTCATACGACATGCATCAACATGAACCATGGGAAAAACCGGAGCATTTCCGCAGAGGAGTCCTACGCAAAGAATCCGAGAGCGAAAAAGAATACATTTACGCATTCAGGGCTGATTTTAAGCGCTCTGCTGCCCAGATCGAAGCCTTGACCGGAGTTCGTCCGTTTGTTTACTCATATCCATTCGGAATAAGTAATGAGCTTTCGGATTATTTGCTCGAAGACATGGGCGTAAAAGTAACGTTAAAAATCACACCGGGTATAAACATCGTAACCAGAGGCGACCCAGACAGCCTTATGAGCATGAATCGGTTTAATGTTCCTTGGAGCACGACGCCGGAAGAATTAATAGAAATGATTGGGTGATTATGGAAAAGAATTATAGTACAGATTATGGTAAAGTAGGATACAGCAAACCTATAGCTCTTGTTCTGGTGATAGTCTTGCTGGTTGGGATTATTGGCGGCATTGCAACCAGAAGCGCTTCTGCAAACCAAGAAGCAGTGCAGGGTCCGATCATCGATGGACAAGAAGCTTTTCACGTTATCGTGACAAGCGGCGAGCCAGAGGGCGTTGCTGCTGCACTTGCCGCATCCAGAAATGGCATGAGAACATTGTTAATCGAAAGCGGCGATGCGCTGGGCGGCTTGATGACATTGGGCAAACTCAATATCATCGACCTTAATTATCTTGGGCGCTCATTACTAACCCGCGGCATTTTCCAAGAGTTTTATCATGCTGTCGGCGATGCTTTTGATATCCAAGAAGCCAAAGACTGGTTTATGGACACATGCCTTGCAGAACCTAATCTGACAGTAATGATGAACACCGAAATCATTGCTCCTATTATGGATGGCAATACGATCATCGGTCTTGAAATACGCGAAAGCGGAAGTGATACCATTGAGACAGTTCGCAGCCTTGCAGTCATTGACGCGACGGTTGATGGTGATATTGCAGCGGCGGCGGGAGCTCCTTATACATGGGGAGGCGAGGACCATGGATCACATGGAACAATGCAGGGTGTAACTTTAGTCTTTGAGGTTTCCGGTGTGGATTGGCTCACAGTCGTTGACCGTTTCAGACATGATGGAAGCCCCATCACTGGAGCTGATGCAACTCGTGCTTGGGGATTTGCGGATGAGGCAAGATATTTTGTTTCAAACGATGGAAACATGCGCTTTCGAGGTCCGAACATGGCGCGACAAAATAATGGAAATCTTCTTCTGAATGCACTTATCATATTCGGCGTAGACGCCCTTGACCCCGAATCCAGGGCAGAGGGTATTTACAGAGGGCGACAGGAGCTTCCCAATGTCATTAGCTTCATGCGTGAAAACTTCGTAGGTTTTGAAAATGCAGAATATTCAGGTCATGCTCAAAGGCTGTATGTCCGTGAAACTAGGCATTTTATTGGAGAATACAGGCTCACCATTACAGATGTTCTTGAAAATCGCGATTTTTGGGATCGAGTCGGGCATGGCAGATATCCCGTTGACCTTCAACCGACCGGTCGTTACGATCTCGGCACAATTGTCGGTGTCCCCTATATCTATAGCATACCTTTCCGTGCTCTAGTTCCTCTTGAAATAGAGCAACTTCTGATCGTCGGTCGCAGCGCGTCTTTTGACTCGCTTCCCCACGGCAGTACTAGGGTCATCCCAATTGGCATGGTTTCTGGTCAAGCCGCCGGAACAGCCGTTGCATACAGCATTAATAATGGCGTTACGTTCAGAGAAATGACTCAAAATCCAAGCTCCATCCGTTGGCTGCAGAATCAACTGAGACGACAGGGTGCTTATGTTGTCGAATATGAGCCTCCGCGAAAAGCAGTAATGAACCACTGGGCATACCCGGGAATGGTCACTATGAGAAAGCTGGGACTCGCTGCCGGAGGTTATGCAAATGATTACCGCCTAGATCGTGAAATGACTAACCGCTGGGCGCTGCAGAACAGGATAAACAATGTTATCCGAATCGCCCACGAGAGAACCGCAGATCGCGGAAATTTTCAAGTACCGATTTGGGAGTTCCACTTAGCGCACGATGACATCACTGTCAGCAAACTTCTTATATATGCGGCAAGAGCAGCTTCACTCAGTGATTGGGCGCGAATCGGTGGTGTGTTAGAATATGGCATCCCACATGATTTCGCTAATCCGGAGGATGCAAGGGCATATCTTATTGATCGCGGCGTTCTCAATGTGATGAATAAGATATATTTCCTCGACACGGATGCAACGGCAACCATGGGTCAACTCATGAGCATTCTTGGCAATCTCTTTGATGTGCTCATGGATCCTTTACACTAAGACACATACCTGCATACCAGGTAAGCGCTGATTAAATCCACCCGAAGCAAAAAATACATCAGGGGCATTATGTTCCCTGATGTATTTTGTATTTATATTACTATTGGCTTAGTGTCCCATCATAGAATGCGGACATGATGCTCCACAAGCGCGACTGTTTGCACAGGATGGCATAGCATCTCCTCCGCCTTTGACAAAGGCAGGCGCGGACCGATAGACCGTTTTCAAATCTGTTGAACCACAGTCCGGACAAGGGATGCGCCGCTCTGTCTTATCCGCCATAGACGCACTTATATTGTACTCCTTGTCGCATATTGTGCAGTGTAAATCATAAAATGGCATTTTTATTCTCCTCCTTAGTTATTTTCTCTATCTCATAGATGATTTGCGAGACTTTCGTCCAACGTTCCTACCCAGCCTCCACAATTGACAGCACTTCAACTTTGTCGCCTTGCTTGAGCGGAGTATTCAGTCCTCCGGTTGTTACTATACCCTTCCCATTGACCAGAAAAAGCCATTTTTCGCCTCCGGACAAAGTATCCTTAAACTCCCCGCCAAAACGAGCTCCAAGGCAGTCAATCAACGACCACAAATCCTTACAGACTTCAATCTCTATTGACTTAGCGCCATCAGTATAGTCACGTGCGGATCCATAAAATATTACAACCATATCCGCTGCCTATAGCTCCTCATTTAAGAGGTCCTCCGTTTTTGTCGCATACTTACGAATCATCATCTTTGCTACATCTTCATCAAGTATCCCATTCATGCTGGGAGTTTTGAAAAACCGCTTGGGAAGCTTGACACTCCGTTGCTGGAAATCAAGGACCTTTTTTATTTTTAGCTTAGTCTGATATATTCTCTTGCCTATCGTCGTCAAATCATCGTCCGTCAAAGACCACCCGATTGAATTAAGTGCCTCAAGGATCGTCTGTCTATCATAAATTTTTCTCGCAAACAAGCACATTATCAATGAGTTCGTCATACAGCGCTCATATTCCTCGGTAAATAGCTTTTCGACAAATAAGTCCTCATCAAATTCATCCACACCCTGATCCAAACTATAACCGCCATTATCAAGATGAGAATGTCTTGCACCGACTGCCGCACCCACGAGCGCACCATATCCGGTATGATAACCCGCCATCTCATTGCCCGCAATCTGCATCGCAAAATCCTCACCGCCATAAACAGATGCGGCATGCCTCGATCCTCTGCCCAATGTGCGGTAGAACTTATTCGTTCCCGTTGCGAGATGCTCGATAGCAATTTTATAACCTTCAAAATCTCCGAACTTGAGCTTAACTATCGTATCTTCGACCGATGCAAAGCCATGCTCAAGCGCATCCGTTGCCCACCCCAGACAAACACCAGTGCTCATAGCGTCAAGTCCATACTCCTCTACTTCGTGAATCAAAGCAATAATTTCATCCGTGCTACCGATTCCGAGAAAAGTTCCAAGCGCGAAAATCAACTCAAAGTCGTATGATGCAGTAATCGCCTCATACTCATGCCCCTTATCAAACTCCCTGCGGTACATTCCGATGTGGATACACCCGACCGGGCAGCCCGTACAAGACATCTTTCGCACAAGGTTTTTTGCCGCAAAAGCCTCTCCGCTGATCTGCTCCGCCGACCCAAATGTTCCCGAGTGCAGGTTCATAGTCGGTAATCCCCCGCCCTTATTTAGCGGAATAATGTTTATCGGAGTTCCGGCATCATGGTACTTTGCCATATTGTCAGTTGTTGTGCATTTCTTATATATTTGCTGATAAATCTTCAGGTATTGCTTCTGTGATGAAATCGGCAACGAACGATCACCATAAATCGAGATGGCTTTAAGGTTCTTGCTGCCCATGCACGCCCCCAGACCCATCCTACCGAAATGTCGATATGTGTCCACCGTCGCACTGGCAAAAGCGACTCCTTTTTCCCCCGCCGGACCTATTGTAATACTGGATCGCTTGCCAGCTGCAAGACCGCTGTGATGCTCACGATCGCGGATGATACGTCCTGTCTCATCCACTGTAAGCCCCCACATTGCACGTGCATCATGTACGCTGACATTGTTGGTTGTTATGCTTAAATAGCTGTGTTTCTTCGCTTTCCCTGTGATAACGAGCGCATCATAGCCCGCCATCATCATTGACATTGCAAGACGTCCGGCAGCATAACTCTCACCCAGCTCCCCTGTGAGCGGCGAAATGAACATCGCCACAGCTTTTGTGAGCACAGGAAAAATGTACGATCCGGCACCTATTGCAATAACAATGGGCTGTTCCTCGGCAAGCGGCTTTAGTTCCGGTTTTATATTTTCAAGCAATAACTTGCTGGCAACTCCGACGCCGCCAAGATATGGCATAAGGTCTTCGCGCTGCTCGATCCGAATTTTTTCTGTTACAAGGTCAATATACATAACCTTGATAAATTTCTCATTTAGCATAAGCCAGAGCCTCCTCCGCCTCAACCATCTGCAAACAATCATGCGGGCAATAGCGTGCGCACGCTCCGCAGTGATGGCAGATTATTGGCTTCTTTGTTTCCTCATCGAAGTTGACCGCTCTCATAATACAGCTTTTCACGCATAAGCGGCATCCTATGCATTTCTCGGATTTAAGCACAACTCCTCCACCCTGACGCCGCTCAAGCGCATTGCTCGGGCAAATCTCCATGCAGGCAGGCTCAAGGCAACCGAGACAAACAACAGCTATGAAGCTGCTGGACATGCCGCCTGTTGTGCGTACCCTTATGGCACTCTTTACCAGCGAGTGATTCTTTCGGTTGACTGCGGAACACACATTCATACATGTAAAGCAGCCAAGGCATTTATTCATTTCTTTTGATCGGAGTATTTTAGGCATACATACCTCCTATTCGAAAACGTCCCCTTCCGGAACACAACCACGCCTCTCCAAGGCGCACTTTGGAAAATCCTGTCAAATTAATAATACGTATTATAGTGCTGAATGTAAAGTCATTTATCTCATAAACATTCTATAGTACAAAAAACCAACTACTGTTTATGTGAATATGTGTGCGCTTGCGCTCAGAGTCTGTATTTTTAATCATCCATTACCAAATGCGCATGATTTATTGAAAAGAAATATATTATACGCTCCGCAACGCGCTTCTTAGTTATTCTCTCAAGCGCATCGGAATATGCAGCAAGCTGCGGCGCATATTGCCTCACCTTTTCTTCAAGTGTTTCCTCGGTCACATAGTCTGTTTTAAAATCGACAACCACTAAATCACTTTGCTCTTCAAAGAAACAATCCACAACACCTTGCAGGAGAATTTTATCATCACCGCCACCCGGAAAAAAATGCTCCGCCGGGTACAGCAACGAGAATTTGAACTCTCGCGAAATTCTATCTGAGCTTAATATGCGTTTCCCGATATTTGATTCAAAAAAGTTTATGATTTTCTGCTCATCTACAGCTATGGCTTGTTCTTCATTGAGCAAACCTTTTTCCGTAATGATCCGCAGTTGCTCCGCAACACCGGCAGCATCAACGCAATTTCTGAAGTCTATATGCTGCATTGCAAGATGCAGAGCCGTTCCGCGCTCTGCGGCTGTAAGTCCGCTCTTTTCCATAATGAATTTAGGTCTTTCATGCGCCAATGAATGTCGCTGATCAGATTTTGAGGTTAGTTGGATATCATGCTCCTGCGAGGATTGTGTATCGGGATACAGTATTGCAGCTTCAGAATCCTGATGCAGTCCACTAAGACCTGTCACTGTCAGTTTAGATGGTAGTTCAGGAGCATTAACAAAAGGATAAATGCTCAAGCCCTGACCGTTCACTATATCCAACGTCTGAGACATCGCTTCATAACCTGGTCGCAAAGGCAAGCCACGCTCGCCCTCATCCGTATCCAGCAATCTCGCATCCGCCCCAAATAATCCTGCACTAGCTTCAACAATTGATGTTTTTATTACATTGCTATCAAACTCAAAATTAGCAGTTTCAAATCCCAAACTCGCCATAGAAGCTAATATCCAGCCCGCCATGCTCTTGACATCCTCAAGTAACTGCGGCGCAATATAAGCTTTGCTCCCTGAGCTCCGATCATTAAACTTGCTAAGCTTCTCTATTTCTTTGCAGGCATCCCTGAAAGCAGCGGTAATAATAAGCTTCTCTCTTGCCCTAGTCATTGCAACATAAAGCACGCGCAGCTCCTCTGCCATCATTTCTGATGTCAATTTGCTTTGAATCGCCATACGCGCAAGCGTTGTATATTCAATACGACGTTGCTTGTCAATCCGCATCGCTCCTAAACCCAACTCCGGATGCAAAACAAGTGGCTGTTGTGCATCCTTATTATTTAGTTGCTTTGATGTATCCGCCAGAAATACAACCGGGAACTCAAGCCCCTTCGATTTATGTATGCTCATTATCCTGACAGCATCAGAAATTCCGGTAGCAGACATTGATGCCGCACCCGCCCCAATAGGTTCGGCTCCGCGTTCCTTTAATCCTTGGACATATGTCAAAAATCCAAACAATCCTTTATACCCGCTTTGTTCAAACGCTTTCGCTGATTCTGCCAGTAAAATCAAGTTATCCCGCCGTCTCTCACCACCGCGCATAGCAGCAACCAAATCCGGCAACCCGGTTTTGTTATATACATGCCAAATAAACCTATCCGATTGCATATCCGGCATAACTAACCTCATTGCGTCAATGTCCTCGAGAAACATAGAGCATTTCTCGCTCAATACTGAATTCGAACCATGCTCCGCACATTCCACAACCGCACCATAAAAGTCAGTTGTACGTGAATCTGCTCGTATCTCAGCTAGCTCATCATCGGTGAATCCGTAAACCGGACCTCTGAGCGCGGCAGCAAGCGGAATATCCTGCATGGGATTGTCTGTCACAGAAAGAATCGATAATATAACCGAAATCTCAAATGTCTCAAAAAAACCTTCACCGCCCGGCATATCTGTCGCTATCCCATACTCAGAAAGTGCCGCAGAATATTGCCACGCCTTACCTCGCATGGATCGCAAGAGAATAACAATATCTGAATACTTGATCGGTCGCGTTCCCCCATCTGCATCAGGAATTTCATACTCGCTGACAACCATCTCTCTGATTCGCTTGGCAATATACCGAGCTTCCACCTGCGTTTTAGCAGGACCTTCCTCATCCTCATCATGCTCAATCCCGCTCATATCAATGATTTGCATCTCAACCGCAGTATCGGGTAAACCAGAATTATCTGCATCACTATTCGCATCACCACCCATTCCGACCTCCCGCTCGCTAACAAACTGAATTTCAATACTTCTTGACGCTGTTTCTTCCCTTCCCGGCACCAACATTTCGCGCTCCGTATAGTCCATCTCACCGAAATCAACTGACATTATCTTTCTAAAAATAAAGTTTACAGCATCCAAAACTCCTTTGCGGGAACGAAAATTCTGAGACAATAATATCTTCACTCCACTTTGAGTGCCTTGAACGCTTTGAGTGCCTTGAACGCTTTGAGTGCCTTGAACGCTTTGAGTGCCTTGAACACCTTGAGCGCCCCCAGCATTGTTCGCTAAGCGCTGTAAACGCGCCTTGTCGCACACCTCATTTCCTAACGCATTCCAATGCTCCTCTGCACCGAACGCCATAGCATCTTCAAACCGTCGGTACTTCTCAAGAAAAATGGAAGGGTCTGCAAGTCTAAATCGATATATCGACTGCTTGACATCACCCACCATAAAAATATTAGTGCCATCCTGTGAAACAGCATTAAATAGCAGCTCCTGAACAGCATTTACATCTTGGTACTCATCGACCATCACTTCTATATATCTCTTGGAGATCGAATGAGATAACCCTGTTCTCATGCCGCTTTCCGCATCAATCAGTAACGAAAGTGTCAAGTGCTCCAAATCGGAAAAATCCACAGCACCCCGACGACGCTTCTCCTGAGAATATACACGCTCAAACTCTAACACCAAGTTAAGCAGCATAGTGATTGCCGGAGCAACGACCTGCATATCCTCTCTATGTTCTAACGAACTGCTCTCAAATATCGCAGCGCATTTTTTCATAGCCGCCTTGCAACGCAAACGAATGTCTTTGAGATCCTCATATCCCTTTATAGGTTTAGCGCTCGGAAACTCAATATTACTCACTCGTCCGGCTTCATCCCAGCCATTATTGAGCGCATCCAAAAACTTACCAATACCCGACAATGTCTCGCTGAGACTTGCGCCGTAAGCCTTTTCAAAGTCCGGCAAAACCTGCATTTCATCAACGAGATATTTCATTTCACAATGCCAAAACTCTGCTATACGCCGCACCTTCCCAACGAGATACTCTCCCCAGACCGTTTCCGCAACATCGGAAATCTCGCTGAGCTGCATCCTTTCAATTTGCTTCGCAGCCCACAGGCGTGGGTTCGGATTGCTTTGAAGCTTTGAGTAGGTATCGAGTACAATTCTTCCAAGCCGTGAATCGTCACGACCGGGTGAGAGCATAGTTACCAGCTCATAAAAACTCGCTTTAGACCCCTGTGCAAACGAATTCTCCGATGTCTCGCCTTTGTCTTTTAAGCACTGATCAATAACTTCTGCCCACTGCCCATCTCCCATTTCATATGATGCATTCAAAACATTTTCCAGAACTTCTGCCATTATCATGCCGCTCTCGCTCTCATCAGCCACGCGAAAATCAGGAGGAAGCCCGACAAGATGCGCATTCTCACGAAGAATTTCGGTACAAAATGAATGTATTGTTCCGATCGGCGCACCCTTGCAAAGCATTGACTGGCGGCGCAAACGTCTGTTTTCCGGCGCTTGAGACAGGCGATGCATTATTTCATCATAAATCCTCTCACGCAACTCAGCGGCGGCCGCCCGGGTATATGTAATAACGAGGAATTCATTAATATTTGCTCCCTCTTCAACATGGCTGAGAAGGCGCTCCACCAGCACTTTTGTTTTTCCCGAACCTGCCGCCGCTGAAACAAGCAAGCTGCCGCCTCTGTAACTCACCGCAGCCGCCTGTTCCGGCGTAAAACTAAACTTCTTACCGCTCATTTTGCTCCCTTTCCAGCCTATCCCAAATTTCAGCCATTTTCATCTTACGGACAAATCGCCGCTTATCACCATTATCCTCGTCAAAAGCACAAACAGCACGGTAATCACAAAAAACACAAGCGTTTTCATTTTCATTTTTATAAAACGGACTACAATCAATCTCTCCGGCAAGCATTGACTTCAACGCATTATTAAGCATCTTATTAACATGCTTCTCAACTGACTCTATTTGCTCCTGAGAAATAAGACTATCCCCGGCAAATGTTCCGTCCTTTGAAATCTTTACAGGAAGATATTTCTTTTCATCACCTGTTTCCATAGCATTAATCACAGCGGGGTCACTGAGCAAAAGCCCTCCCCTACGTAGCTCTTTGATTCTAGCCTTGCTAATATCCTCATCAGAAGCGCCACGAGGCATTTTCATCAAAATATCGCGAGCTGGTGTATACAGTACACCAGCGGGTACTATCTCATTACCATACCTAGCTTTCCCAAGTCTCTGCAATGTAAAGAGATATATAAGCATTTGCATATCCCTGCCACTCATCACATCTGAGAGATTGAACGATTTTTTGCCGGTTTTGTAATCAATAATTCTCAGAAACAGCTTCTCTCCTCGCTCCCAGCCATCAACTCTATCCACAATTCCGCCGAGCCTCAGCTGAGCATAAGAATTAGCGCCTTCTCCGTCGTCTGTAAGCTGTGAAAAATCAAGCTCAAAGTCACGCGGTACAAAATCGGAATTCTTTAGTTCCTCAACCATGTCACTTAGCACTCGCATCGCATCTTCACTCAATCGTCGGAAAAGATAAATAAATCTCGCATTTTTTCCTTCAAATCCGAATAAATCGTCTCGTACGAATTCTTCGATATACTTTTCCGTCAACTCTAAACAAAGCTGCTCATCAGCATTTTTAAAGCCCACCGACTCCTTTATCTCACGAGATGCACCTTCAAGAACATGGTGCATAAAAGTCCCCGCCATTGGTGCATCAAATTTCGCTGGAACGCGCGGATTCAGCTTCAGCCCATTCAAAAGAAAATGCTGATAAGGGCATGAGTAAAATCTGTCTACCCGCGATGGCGAAAGGCTTGGCGACTGCCCGAATAATCTTTTGGCAGTATCTGCAGACAACACTCGGTGGAATTTACCCATTTCAGCATATGTTCGAAAACCATTGTCACTCCCTTCTGCCAAAGGTGCTGCTATATCTGTGTCCCCGCTCGGATGTTCGCTCAGGTGTCCGCTCGGTCGTCCACTCATGTTCCCGCTCGCCACATTGCAATCCGCCGCACTTATATCAAAAATAGTCTCCAACCTTTTCACTATGAATGATGGTCGCGCATTTCCACCGGATGGGTATGTAAGAACAAGCTCCCTCGATGGCAATGTCACAGCAGAGTAAAGCATATTCATCTCTCTGCTAAGGCTCTCCTCTAAACCCGCGGGCATACCCGCGCCAAGCCTACTCATCTCTTCTCTTTCACTTTCCGAAAGTGCCCCACCACTTTTCGATAGCATTGGCATATTTTCATCCGTTGCACCAAGTAATATCAAGCATTTTAAATCGCGCCGTCTGCTCATCGAAATACTTCCGAGCGCAGTTCTGTCAAGTGAAACCGGAATAACACCTACATCATAGCACGAGAGAACAAGCGCAAATATTTTCCTAAACTCAGGAGCCGTCAACAACGTATCGCCAAGTATCGCATAAACCTGCTCCATTGCGTCAACAATGACGCTCCAAAGCTGCCGATATTCATCGGCAAGCCGCGGCTCACCACGCTTTTCAAGCGCCTCTGCCTTGCCCGCAAGGCGCTCCGGCAACTCCACCTCCTCCAAAAACGCATAAAGCGCACGAAGCTTCCCCGAAGCTTCGCCCGCCCCCCGAATGCCGTCGCGCAAACGGTCAATCGGCTTCGTTACACCGAGCCGCTCTCTATTGAGGCGCGAGAGCAAATCCAGACTAACATCGCCGCCATAACCGGAGGGCGGCAATGTCCATTCTCGCGCCCAATCTCCTCCCCTGATATCCCACTTGAGAACATAGTTCTCAAGCTCCGCGCAAAGGTCAGCCGAAATACCTATCAAGCCTGTCTTGATATATCGGAATACCTGTCGGTATTCCCATCCAGACGTTGCAATATCAAGCGCCGCATCAATAACTGCAACAGGCGGCTTGTCTAGGATGTCCGCTCTACCGCTTGAGAAAAACGGTATACCATATTTTTCAAACATGTTTTCGCAGATGGAGTCATACTGTTCCCAACTGCGTGCCATAACAGCTATTTCGCGCCATCTGTAACCTCCGCGAACAAGCTCGAGCACCTTTTTCGCAGCAAACTCACACTCCGCATAATGCGTCGGCGCTGTAAAAACTGTAATGCACTCGCATTTCCCATCAAACTCTGCCGCCTCATGAGTAAAAAGATGCTTTTCCATAAAAATAAGCTCAGCAGATTTTGACCCGGATAAACTATCACCATGCGATATGCGCTCCGAGAATGCATCTCGCTGAAAATCGTTTGCAAGCTTTGTCGAAATATTACTAACTTCCCTGACCTCAACACCATACTCTGCCGCCAACCGTCTTAACTGCGCAGCTGTTCTGCGCGGAAGCCCAAACACCTCATTATCATCATCGGCATCACAAGTCAGACAGATAGTAATATCCGAGTTTTTCCGCAGAAGTTCCTCGATTACAAGTAACTCCTGAACAGTAAAGTCATTAAACCCATCAAAATATATATGCCCTGCATCACCCACAGAACTAGTCTCGATTAGATCGGCAAGCACTGTCATCCTATCTGCCGAATCACCACCATAAATATGCAGCAGTGAGTCATAAGCGCTCATCACAAGAGCAAGATCCCATATTTTAGAAGCAAGAGGATCTTGAGCTTGCCCCGCAATATTCTCCAGCATCCCAATCGAAATGCCAAAATTCTTAAACTCCTGCACAGCCTCCAGCATTCGCTCAAGAAGCTCCACCCGCATTCCCTTGGATCCAAAAACCTTCAACTTTGACGCAACAGACTCGATAGCACGGTGCATCACTAACATCTGCCCGCCCGAATCCAAAAAATCCATCTGTAAACCAAGCTCTAAAAAAACTCGGTTACAAAGGCGCGTGAAACTAAGAGCCTCGCCATGCAAGGATAACTCATCGCCGCAAACCTCACAGAGCCGTCGCTCGGCATCATGTGAATATTGTTCCGGCACGATAAGAAGCAGCTCTTTTTCACCCGCCTCCATTTTTTTGCAAAAATCATAAAGCGCATATTCGGTTTTTCCCGTCCCCGCACGTCCGAGAACTAAGTTCAGCACAGGATACCCCTACTTCCCATCGTAAAAACTCGTTACCATCCTCTTAGCCTCCGGATCTGGCGGCAATTCACCATTCTTGATACAGTTAAGCAACCAAGCCATATTATTACCCAACACACGCATGATTTGCAAGCCCTCAAGATCGCTCCTTACTTGATCCGGATTAGTCCCATGAACAGCATTCCAATACTGTGAAGAAACCACAGGCATCTGCGCAATCGTGAAATATTTATTGAGCCTATCAAACGCCGCAGAAGCCCCACCCCGGCGACAACTGATAACACATGCCGCAGGCTTGTGCGGGAACCCACCCCTATAATTCGAGTAAAACACCCTGTCAAGAACCGCACAAAGCGCACCATTGGGTCCCGAAAAGTAAACCGGCGAACCCACGACGATCCCATCGGCAGCCTTTATCTTCTCACCCAATTCATTGCAAATATCATCATCAAAAGCGCATTTGCTTATCTTCCAGCATTTTCCGCAAGCGATGCACCCGCGCACAGGCTCAGTCCCCAGGTGAAAAAACTCCGTCTCAACACCATTGCTGACAAGAGCACCGGCAACCTCCGATAACGCCGTAAATGTGCAACCATCCTTATTCGGACTACCATTGATTAATAAAACCTTCATAACAACCTCCAAAAAATATTTTTCCCTATTTCATAAGCATCCTACGCTTGATTCTTCCAACCGAAAGCTTGCGAATATCAGAAACCGTTACAAAAATCCCTTCAAACTCACCGAGAATACCCATGGTTAGCTGAATATCCTTCCTGTGAACCTTCAGATTAAGCGCAAGCTTCTTTCCGTCCAAACCCTCACAATCAAAAGTCGTCACACCGTATCCATGCTCACGCAACCTATTTGTAATCTGCTTTGCCTCGTCAAACTCTGCAATGACCTCAATCTGCGCCAACCCAAGCGCCAATTTATCCTCAATAAGCATCCCTAGGTACATCCCAACTACAAATGCCAGCCCGAAAGCCACAGCCTTCAGAGGGTCCTCGGTCAAACCAAGCAACACGGTACTGGTAACAACAAGCCAAATCGCTATTTCCACAGCCGATAACAAACACACTGCTACTCTGTTGCCTCGCGTTGTCAGCACCAGACGAACGGTCATTATTGCAACCTCCAATAGCTTTGCAAAAAAAATGAAAAAATAAATCCAAATCATAAATACCCCAGCCTTTCAACCGTTTCGGTCAAATAACATTCCTTATATGTAGTTTTTAGATTCCCGAAAGCGCTCTGTGCAAAAGCCTCATTATCATAAAGCCCTATGACAGCAGGTCCGGAACCCGTCATTACTGCCCCACGCGCACCATGGTCAAGCATGAGGTCCTTTATCTCGGCAATCTCTCGCGCCCCTCGCGGAAGCACATCTTCAAATACATTATACATGCGTTTGGCAACTCCATTTAAATCCTCGTGCCTAAGCGCTTTGATGATACCATCCGTATCAGGTCTTGCACGGATTTTTTCACACTTCACTCTCGAAAAAAGCATTGGCGTACTGCACGAAAATGACGGCTTACAAACAACAATATTGCATTTTGGCAAAGGAGGAAGATTCGTCAGCAACTCCCCTCTACCCTCAGCCAAGCTTGTGCCACCATCGATACAAAAAGGCACATCCGCACCGATTTCATAGCCCATCGCTTCAAGCTCTTTGCGACTGAGCTTCGTGTCAAACAGCTTATCGAGCATCCTTAAAACACACGCCCCATCCGAACTTCCGCCACCAAGCCCCGCGCAGACCGGAATATTTTTTTTCATGCTAATGTGAGTACTATACCCGGAAATACCCATTTGCTTATAAAATAAAAGCGCTGCCTTGACTGTAATATTACGTTCATCGCCCGGAAGGTAAGGCAACCCGGAATCAACTTTGATTCCCTCCCCGGGATTGCACTCAATTGTTATTTCATCACAGAGACTAACTGTCTGCATTACCATCTTCATATTATGATATCCATCAGCCATCTTAGAAACGATGTCAAGGGAAATATTCACTTTAGCATAAGCAAAAGCCGTCTCAACCATCGAACAACATCCCCATCAACTTGGTCCCATCATCCAAAAATCCCCCATGCATTGCATCATCTTCGCAGTATTTCAAACCCGTTTTATTATCAATCCCGCTGTCATAGATGATAAACGGTACCGGCGAACCATCATGACCGCGAGATGACGTCAGCGTTTTATGATCCGACATAAAGAGCATCCTAAAATCCTCGCCCGCTCCCTCAAGTCGCTCAATAAGCGGAGCCAGAACCCTGCTGTCGATCCACTCGATAGCCTGTAGTTTACCCTCAGTATCTCCATTATGAGTGCATTCATCCGGCGCTTCAATGTGAATCGCTACAAAATCACAGGTTTCAAGCAGCTCCAACGCCACATCGACCATCCCCTCATAGTTAGTGTCGAGCTCCCCGGTCGCTCCCTCAACCAATATCTTTTTCAAACCAATAAGGATCGCAATACCCTGACAAAGCGGAACCTCAGAAACGACCCCTCCGGTCATGCCGTACTTCTTCGAAAAATCCGGAAGTTCCACGGACTCACCTTCAGCCCAAAACCAAATACCATTTGCAGGCAAGTTCCCTTCGGCACGACGTGCTATATTTGCTGGGTGGTCATTTAAAAACTCATATGCCAGCTTTATAAGCGTTTTAAGGACAACCGCATTATCGCAACCACTGGGCAAATTATGCCCAAGAGCCTCTCCCAGATGGTCATGAGGCGGAATAAGCTTTAGCCCTTTGATATTGGGCGTCTTCTGAACAACAATATGTCTAAATGACGTTCCCGGATAGACGATCATCTTCGCTTTAGTAGCCATCTCTTTAAACTCCGGTAATTCAAAAAGCTCCTCAATAAGCATATCAGCCAATTCGCCATCAACAGAACCGGCAGAATGTGAAATTATCTTTCTATCCTCAAAATCCATGTCGCCATCTTCAAAAGAAACCATGTTGCATCGATATGCAACATCGCCGGTCGCTACCTTGATTCCACTTGCAGCAGCCTCCAGCGGCGCTCTCCCGCCATAAAAGATCCTTGGATCGCAGCCAAAGATCGATAAAATCGCAGTGTCACTGCCCGGTGGCATCCCCTCAGGAACTGTCAGTACCGTCCCCAACACACCGGCAGATGCAAGCCTATCCATAGTCGGCGTCTTTGCATATTGCAGCGGAGTTTTCCCGCCAAATTTCTCAATAGGATCATCTGCCATCCCATCACCGATTACCAGTAAATATTTCAAGTTTACACCTCGTCAAATACAATTAAACCGCATCAATCATAACATTTATAACCGCACATTGCCCATTTTTCACAGCCTCCCTGCCCTCAGACAATGCCTTTCTCAAGTCCTTAGCATCAGTAACAGTTCTCGCAAAAGCATCCCCGGCAGCCGCAGCAACCATATCAAGCTGAGCCGACGGAGCAAAGCTCGCATAAAACTCATTTAGGCTAACCGCATGACCTTCCGGATACTGACGCGCAGTAAATTGCTTCGGAGCATTCCAGCCTTGATTATTATAAATAATCGTCATAAATGGCGCATCATATTTCTTTGCCATCCAATAAACAGCAGTCGGACACGAGAATATATACGTCCCATCACCCGTCAGTGCAACGATATCCTTATCCGGGCAAGCAAGCTTCATTCCAACCGCAGCCCCGCCATGCCATCCAAGTGAAGACCCTCCGTTTCCGAAAAGCGTTCCCGGCTTATTACGCGGCAGAAACTCATCGGTAATAGAGCGAACAGTTATCGTTTCGTTTAGCAAGATAGTATCATCGTTTATGATCTCCTTGACGCATTTCGTCAAAAATTGAGGTGTGATCAACCCTTCCTCAATATCCTCACAAACCCACTCTGCCCTCATTTTGTTGTGAATCTCAGTAATTCTCTCGCGCCTTGTTTCGATCAGCGTCTTATCAAGAATAAATGGAATGCGCTCAAGTTCCATTCTAAGCTGACGAACAGCAGTGTAGGAATCGGCTTGCATGAAACGCTCCGCTCTTAGATACCAAAGCGGAATATCTTCTTTCAGCGGGTCTGAATCAATACTGAAAATCCTGCACTCAGCCTTTGGTTTTGTATATGCAGGAATCCACGGCAAATCGCAGTCAATAATAAGCGCTACATCAGCATGCTCAATAAACCCGCGCACCTCAAACCCCGCATGCATCGGATGATCCCCTGGGAAGTTCATATATGCCATCTCATTTGTTTCAATGACAGGAATCGCCATTTTATCCGCAAATTTCACAAGCTCTTCAACGCATTTAGGATTTCTTCCTGAATAAGCAGTAATGATTATTGGCTTTTTTGCCTTGCTCAACGCCTGAACGACGATACTGATTGACTCATCATCGAGCGCAGCAGGCGCAACCGGATTCCACAAGCGCATATCCGCTCCGATATCCACACCATCCTCTGCTAGTACCTCACGCGCCGCCGTCATATACACCGGTCCCATCGGCTCGCTATGCGCCAACTGAAGCGCACGGTATGTCATCTGCTGGATATTCTTTCCGCTCCTGTATTCATAGTTGAGTTTAGTATATCCACGGACGATCCCATCTTGATCCGCCGCATTCTGAACAAACTGAATATAGTGATTGCGCCCAGCGTGATGTTCCCCCTCCATCGTATATGGAGAAATGCCCGCAAAAATAAACACAGGAACACGACAGCGAAATGCATTATGAACAGCGCCGCCCAGATTCTGCGTACCCACATCCACATGGACAAAAACACCCGCAGCCCTTCCGGTAATTTGCGCATAACCCTGCGCAGCACTCATCGCGGCATATTCATGCGGGCATATGATAATGCGCGGAACCATGCGCCCCTCCGCTTCATATTTTGCCCAGCTTTCAATAATCGCCGGATAATCCGTTCCGGAATTAATAAAAATACAATCAACACCTGCATTTACAAGCGCATCATTAAACGCATCGGCTGCCGTATATTTTATGCTGTTGGTATTTGACATGTGATTTGCCTCCTTATAACTACTTAACTTGCTTACTCCCATGCAACAGATTCATCATTAAGCTCGGTATCGCACATAGCCTCGTCTATCAGCTTGATCATCTCAAGCACAGAGCGAAAATTCTGGTTCAAAGCTTTTTCGACCCAAAAAATATGACCCTGCCATGAAGCATTTTGTCTGTATCTCACATTGATATCGAAAGTACACTTTGCATTCCCCGGACCTTCATAAAGAGATTGATCTACATCCTCTGTGACAACCTTAGCTGCTTTAATTTGCTTCACACTCTTATTTCGCCCGACTTTACCCCTCGCTTCCTCAAAAGTCCTTGGCTTAAGAAAAGCTTGAGGGAATTTCTTTTCATCAAAGACTTCTTCCATTTTATCAATCATGCGCAACAATGAATAAAACACAAACGGTGTTTCCAAATATCTATTGTGGAGCGAACCCTTGATCAGCCCCCTGCCATATGAAACTATCTCCGCGTGCATCTTTATCGACATCGCAGTCACCAAAGTCTTATCCCTTATATGCAAGGACATATCCCCCTTTAGATTCTCCACTCGTAACTGTTTCCACAACTCCATGATATGATATCACAACATTTACCAAAAATCCACATAAATCTGCTACTTTCTGCCATAGTCTCTTTTGGACGCCGATGAGCCTTACTGAGCGCCTAAATCTCTATGATCGCCTCTATCTCCACGGTAGCACCAAGCGGCAACTGATTTGTACCGACCGCTGTCCTCGCATGTCTCCCGACCTCACCAAAAATCTCAAAAATCAATTCAGACGCAGCGTTTGTTACCATATGCTGCTGATCGAAACCGGAATCACAACTGACAAAGGACTGGAGCTTAACAAACCCCTTTATCAAATCAAGATCACCAAGCTCAGCTTTCAAAGTCGCGAGCATATTAATCGCGCAATGACGCGCCGCCATTTTGCCATGCTCGATATCATGGTCCTTTCCTAGCTTCCCCGTCATCAATACTCCGTCTTCCCTTATAGGGAGATGCCCGGATACAAAAAGCAAGTTTCCTACACGCTTTGCGGGAACATACATAGCCTTGGGAGGCGAAACCTCCGGGATTATGATTCCTAATTCTTCTATTCTTTTTTCAATGATCATGACAATACCTCCATGTGTAATACAAGCCCACTACTAAGTGGCACCCTCCTCAAGTAGGGGCGTTGTACACCAACCATACCATAGCGCCGTGATATGCGCAAGATAAACGCGTAAATGAATTATTTCTTTCGTGAAAACTCAAAAAATTCCGGGTAATTGACAAAAGGCAGCCCGCAAGTTAAAATAGTGGGCTGCCAAAATTATTGCGTTTTTACATCTTTTCCCGCACAAACTCCAAAAGCAAACTCGTCTGCATCTCCAAATCCAAATCATTACCGACGATATGATAATCAAAATGCGCCAAATCGCCCCAATGCTCACCGGTCAAAAACTCAAACAAATCCGCACGCCGCTTATCTGTCGTATACATCAGTTCAAGCGCATCTCTTCGTTCCATATTCAAAAGCTGACCTGCTTCCTGAAGCGTATAAGATGGGGGCAGCCATTTAGAGCCACGAACATTATCCAAATTCAAATTATACTGGCTCATGATGCGGCTTATACGGACATCCATATCGGCAGTAGAAAAAACATGGATCGTATCCGGCAGACCACGCAAAATAAAGTCCGAACACTTCCCAAAAAGAATACAATCCCCACTCTTTGTGTATTCCGCAATAGCGGCGGTTAAGGATTCAAGCATGGCTCGACGAAAATTCTCTGTCTCCGACCCCAAATTCGCAAATGATGACTCGGAAGTCATTTGATCAGACTGGAGTTCCAATTCAGCCTGTCCAAGCGCGGTACCTAGACGCGGAAATATATCATCGTCGCCATAAGGCTTCAAACTCAGACTTGGCCACCAACTGGGCTTATCTGCACGCCCTCCAGTCTCCATATAGATTTCCCGAGCCCTGACAATCAGTTGTGCATCGAAAACCTTGTAATCAAGTATTTCGGCCAACCGCATACCTACTTCATTGCCCCCCGAACCGTACTGTCCGCTTATGGTAATAATCATAAGACATACTCCTTGCATAATTGTTAGAATCAAATAAAAGCCAAGAGCCTAATACTGGTCAGTGTTCACCTAAGCATAGACTAGCAGAAAGTATTTGTATAGTCAACAATTACTCAGGATGACGATAGTCGAACACCATCGGTTTTATCGCGCAGATTTTTATAATTCTAAACCTAAGAGAGGTCGTGAACCCTTGAAACCAAAACAATTATTTGGCATAGTGCTGACCGCAGCGATATTGATATCCATGCTCTTTATTCCAGAAATCGGAGGACTACCGCAGTCTGGTATCAGAACGATCGGCATGTTATTAGCATTTCTAGTCATGCTTATCACCTCACCGTTTCGAATCCTCCATATCTGTTTCTTCTTCTTGGGTCTAATGCCCGTTCTTGGCGTAGCCCCTACATTCGGCGCAGCACTGTCCGGTATCGCCAATCCTGTTATACTATTTGTTATCGCATCATTCGGCATCTCCGCCGTGTTCACAACACTGCCGCTATCGAGACGCATACTCGTTGCCTTGTTAAAAAAATTCGGCAAGAATGTCAAATTAATGCTGCTTGCCATCATGGCCAGCACCGCAATCATATCAGGCTTTGTCTCCAGCGTACCTACTTGCGCTGTATTCATGGGCATAGCGCTCAGTTTTCTGGAGCTCTATGAGAATCCTGATGATAAAAAACGCTCCGGTCGCACCTTCATGATAGCCGTGCCGGTTGCCACAATGATCGGAGCATTCACGACTCCGATTGGCAGTACCATCAATTTGCTTGCACTCAATGAACTTTATACCCACACAGGAATGACGATACCTTTTGTACAATGGATGGCAGCAGGTGTTCCTATCACCCTTGTCACCCTGCCGGTTGCATGGTGGATCATCCTGAAAGTGCATAAACCCGCCGAAATCAGCCAAGATATGGTCAAGGCTTTTATCGAAAGGCTTGAAATTCCGAAAAAAATGACAAAGGCAGAAATAACAGCCCTTATCATCACCGGTTTGATGATGGTGCTTTGGGTATCCTCGTCATGGATCAGCGGCATCAATATCATGGTCGTAGCCGTACTTGGGGCTTGCGTGCTTTGCATACCTCAATTAAAGACTTTGAAATTCGACACCTTCGTAAGTAGCATAGGCTGGGACTCAGTTTTCCTTATCGCAACGGTCATATCATTGGGCAACCTCATGGTGACCAATGGGGTAAGTGATTTCATCGTAGCTGTACTTCCGGTACTTAATGTACCAACTCCTGTACTTATAGCCTTCGCCGCCGCCCTGTTTTTTGCCTTGCTGATCATAATCCCTGTCGCACCTTCACTTGTTGTTATCATGGGCGCACCACTGATAGCACTTGCCATAGGTGCCGGTGCATCTCCCGCGATCGTTATGCTGGTTGCAGCAATGGCCGGCTGTGCCTGTTTCTTGCTTCCGCTTGACACTGTGCCTTTGCTCACCTATTCAAAAGGCTATTATTCTATCAAGGATATATTTATATCCTCGCTGCCGATTCAGATTTTCCTGATTATCGTCATGGCGCTATGGCTCACTGTTATCGGTAATGTGTTTAGCCTGTAATACATAAGAAAATCAAGTACTTGTGACCCGGAATCGGTTGGTCTGTTGGTTATATTTGAACATCGAAAAGGACGCGGTTCATTGTATGAACTACGTCCTGTTTCTATTTCGCTTGTACTACCTCGTTGTCCATTGCATTAAATCTGTTGATATGACTGGGTTTCTTCGTGTAATCTCATCCCACTTAATACAGGTTTTAAAGGGCCTTTTATGCGTTTTATTATGAATATTTACACTTTTGTGTGTAGTGGATAATTTTGAGAAGAGTATAATAATAAATGTAGTATTAAAATAGTAAAGCGAAGATTAAAAACAAAAAAGGAGGATTAGATCATGAGAAAACTAACTATATTCAAAAGAGTATTGGCGTTTACCTTGACTGTAGTGATGGTTTTATCGCCGCTCATACTGCAAGGGCTTGGAGAGAACTTTATCGCTTGGGCACAATATTCCGACACGGAAGATGTCTCCATAATGGAGGACATCTCCGATGGTTTCGACAGATATAGCTATAACTTGTCCGAGTCAAGCGATCAGGTTGTTGAGCCTGAGTCAGAACCTGAGGCTGATTCCGAGGATTTGGGAATCAATACTTGTGAGTCGGTAGCCGGACCCGAAGCTCCTGTCGCCGCCGAAGTGCAAAGTATATCTGAATCCGCGCCGCAGAGAAGGGGTGCGGGTGAAACGGTCAGGATAAGAGAGACCGGCGAGTTGTTTTTTGAACTTGAAGACGCTGTCGCGGCGGCAAGCGGCGATGGTGATTGGACGCTTGAAGTCATTGGGGATATGTCCGTGCCTCGCACTGTCAACATTACATCGAATATTACGCTGGTTGCCGCGGAGGGCGAGCATATTGTCACTATGGGATCTAAGCGCATGCTTGTGGTAACAGACGGTGGCAACCTCATTTTAGGCGACGGTACATGGGATAATAATTTGACGATTTCGGCTTCCACTACAGTCGTGTCTGTCAATAATGGGACGATTTATGCTTATGATGGCGTAACATTGAAAAACAGCAATACTGACGTGCATGAAGCGGGTTTGGCTGCGCTGAGTTTTAGCGGAGTGAACACGCGCGGTGCCATCCATGGAGGTCGATTTGAAGGTCACGACGCTTTGAGGGTAGCAAACGGCGCGAGACTGATCGAAATCAGCGGTGGTGAGTTTTTGGGCAGACAAAGTGCGGCTTATATAACTGACGCCGGTGGTCATGGCACAAGGGTTGACAGGATCACTGGCGGCACTTTTATAAAGACTGACCAAAATGTTGACCGTGCCTGTGTTTATTTTGAAAACGGCGCTCGCGGCGGCGAGATTTCTGGCGGTACTTTTATTGGCGGCGAACTCACCGCAATACTTATCATACGCGGAAGTTGGATCGAAGAAATCAGCGGCGGTGAGTTCCAGTCATTGGATGGGGCAAATATGGCGGCTGTCATGGTTAAGTGTGACGGCTTTGGATTAACAGGCATTGGCACGGTATCCGGAGGGGATTTCCGAGGGGCGATTCTGGAGTCAGGCCCAGTTATTGGATTGGGATTGTGGATCCATGGACCCCAAGGCAGGGTTTACAGCATAACCGATGGGACTTTTGTGGCGGAAAGGGCTCTGCAAATTGAGCCTGGTTCGGTTGTTGAATCTATTGCCGGAGGGACGTTTACTGGTACAAGCCGAGGGACGCGCCAAAGCATTGGGGTTTTTAACGCGGGCAGGATCGGAGAGATCGGTGGACCGGTGAATATCTCCGGCAGGGACGCAGGAATTTGGAACTTTACAAATGGTCGTATTGATGAAATCAAGGACGGCAGGATATCGGCAACAGGGACCTCCGGTCCTGCTGTCATCAACGCGGGGACGATAGACAGGATATCCTCAGGGACGTTCATAGGCGGTTTTAACGCGATCAGCAATACCGGGGTCAATCGTGGGACGCTAAATGTGATTACAGGCGGGGTCTACTGGGCGAGGTTTAGCAACACGATCTCACTTGCATATCCCTTGCTGCTCGAACCGGGGCTGACCGGCAATCAAGGGATAGGTCGTTACCGGGCGGGAAATCCGAATATCTTTAATAATGATGAGCTGGTGATTTATCCGGACGGTTATCACATGAGTACCAGGACAGAGCATGTTGAGGGTATTACAGCAGTAGAGTTCAGGTATTTGACACGTTATCCGGGCGACATTACGGTGACGTTTGACGGTAACGGCGGCGTTTTCGAAGATGATCTGACGTTGGTGGATTGCATAATTCCTGCCCCCGCGAACACTTTGGGCACCGACAATATGCCCGATAACCCAGAGCGCATCGGCTATACGTTTGTGGAGTGGAACACTGAGCGGGATGGGTCTTACGATGTGTTTACCGCTGACACAAAGGTCACTGGCGACATCACGGTTTACGCACAGTGGGAGCCGAAACCGACATTTACAGTGACTTTCATGATGAATGACGGAACAGATGGTGAATACTGGCGTGTAAGCGGCTTTTTTGCCAAAGAGTCCGTCGGTGAAAAAATGCCCGAAGACCCCTCACGAGACGGCTATATCTTTACCCGGTGGTCTGAGGTGCGCGACTGTGATGGAGAGGAAAGCTCATTTACTAAAGATGTTCCAATTGAGAGAGACATCACGGTTTACGCACAATGGGAGCCGAAACCGACATTTACAGTGACTTTCATGATGAATGACGGAACAGATAGTGAATACTGGCGTGTAAGCGGCTTTTTTGCCAGAGAGACCGTCGGTGAAAAAATGCCCGAAGACCCCTCACGAGACGGCTATATCTTTACCCGGTGGTCTGAGGTGCGCGACTATGATGGAGAGGAAAGCTCATTTACTAAAGATGTTCCAATTGAGAGAGACATCACGGTTTACGCACAATGGACGCCGAAACCGACATTTACAGTGACTTTCATGATGAATGACGGAACAGATGCTGAATACTGGCGTGTAAGCGGCTTTTTTGCCAAAGAGTCCGTCGGTGAAAAAATGCCTGAAGACCCCTCACGAGACGGCTATATCTTTACCCGGTGGTCTGAGGTGCGCGACTGTGATGAAGAGGAAAGCTCATTTACGAAAGATGTTCCAATTGAGAGAGACATCACGGTTTACGCACAATGGACGCCCATTTCCGGCGGTGGCAGCTCAGGCGGTGGCAGCTCAGGCGGTGGCACAGTCACATATACCCCGGACATTGAGGTCCCACTTGTCGGACTTCCGTTCATCAATGACCACATTGCCTATATAATAGGTTATCCTGAGGGCTATGTGCGTCCAGGACGGAACATAACGCGGGCAGAAGTGGCGACGGTGTTCTTCCGCCTACTCACTGACGACGTCCGCGCGGAGCACTGGACGCGGAGCAATTCTTACCCCGACGTACATTCTGCGGATTGGTATAACAATGCCGTTTCGGTGATGAGCAATATGGGTATAGTAAATGGCTACCCGGACGAGACGTTCAGACCTAATGACGCTATCACACGAGGTGAACTTGCCGCGATTTCGGCGAGGTTTGCGAGAGCGAGGGATATGTTGCCAGTAAACATCGCTAACTTCAGCGATGCCGCCGGGCACTGGGCTGAAAGTGATATATTGTACGCGGCATCAGTCGGCTGGGTGCGGGGATATCCTGACGGAACGTTCAGTCCGAACCAGAGTATCACAAGGGCAGAGTTTATGACGCTTGTGAACAGGATGCTGGAGCGCGTTCCCGAGCTGCCAGATGACTTGTTGCTTGAGCAGATGATCGTCTGGAGAGACAACGCAGATACCAATGCGTGGTATTATATTGCGGTGCAGGAGGCTACGAACTCGCATGTCCCTGTGTACAAGAGCGGGAAATATGTGCCGGGGTCAGTGTTTGAATATGAGTATTGGGTAAGTATGCTGGAAAACCCGAATTGGTTGCAGCTTGAGAAAGAATGGGCAGAGCATCTTGAGCAGATGACAGTTGACGCTTAGGGGGCTGTCACACAAAGAACATAAACAACACCCAGAAAAATCAGGAAAATGAAATCCCAAGTACACGAAATCGGCGACATACACAGTCGCCGACTTCCGTTTGTAACAAGCTCACTAAGCATCGACATTGCACATTTCAACATAGAGCTTGATATTTGCACCTATGCACAAAAAGAAACAGCCTAAAACATGAGTATGTTTCAGACCGCAAGTTTGTAATGGTCTAAAAAAGGTCAAAAAGCTTGCGACATTGACGCAAGCTCTCTCTGGTGGAGATAAGCGGGATCGAACCGCTGACCTCTTGACTGCCAGTCAAGCGCTCTCCCAAGTTAATCGACTACGATAACATACGAAAATCCTTGTTGTCGTAGTTGATTGGAATGTCGAACGCACTAACTGCAAACTTCACCAAGTCCGAACCGACTCGCAGCATTTCCCAAACGCCAATTCGCGTGAACCCTTATACCAAATAATTCATATGAAACCATTTGTTTATACAGCAAGTGGTTTCTCAGTTGCTCCGGCACGATGCCCGCATGGAATATCTTTGGCACAAAAGCCGACTCGATGATTTGATCAATGATGGATGCATTTTTTGATGCGATGCGCATCCCATTACGAAGCCGTGCACGGCTTCGTGGCCCGCCCGTGTTACACGGGCGGGTTTCTGTTTTGGAAGAAAGGATTCGAAGGACATCATGCCCGGCGGCACAGAACATTCCTTTTGTGCGATTCTTTTCTTATCGAACTTCTTTAATCATGTTGATCCCGTCATGCCCCATCTTCGTCGCGCTATACCTAGCTTGCTGCAACGTGTTAGCTGGCTTCATTTCTGATGATCCTTGCGCGATCTTCAATGGCTTTAAACTGGCTCTGTTTTAGATGCTCAAACCCACCTTGCACTGAAATTTGCAAGGCGAGGTTTTTATACTTGTTTTTACATTTTAGCTATTTATCCGTAGATATAAACAACGGTATTGTTTTCACCCCAACGGACATTAGCATTTAGCACATCTGCCATAAAGTTGACAGGCACGAAAACTCTATTCTCGATTAGTGTCGGCATTCCCATAT
>Ga0131853_10003173_pt1 | contig 29479 bp, 33 predicted proteins | sample TergutLab28metaG_FD_92764 | JGI IMG/M metagenome (GOLD analysis project Ga0131853, IMG submission 92764) | Labiotermes labralis P1 segment gut microbial communities from Petit-Saut dam, French Guiana - Lab288 P1 (version 2) (version 2) | ecosystem: Host-associated > Arthropoda: Insects >... | reverse complement strand
TGGCGTATAAAATTGATAGTTTGGTTTTATGGTTAAAGATTCTCATCAATATGTTGATTGGGTTTGTAATATTTTTTCCTGTCGCTTTTAGCCTTGACTGGATTTCTACAGAATCTCCACTCGGCATCATAATATTTGTGGTGATAGTCATTATCGGGTTTATCGCTTTTACTTTTGGTGATTATTTGATTAACGGGCGTGACGCAGAAGCAATCAATAAAATAATAAAGGAAAGAGAGTCAGACTAGGGCAGTTATATGGGGAAACGCTGTCCATATCTCACAGTGAATGTAGTTATAAAACGTTGCAACCTATAAAAGTTGCGACGTTTTCTTTTTATTTGGGAGTAGCAATTTAGTTTTTCCTTGCTGCCTGCGTATTGCGAAATGCCTCATTATCGTGCTTTGCACGATTTGGCAAGCAATTCAAGTGTGGGTACACACTTGAATTTTGCTTGTTGGGGTTGCTCCCCAAACCCGCTCACTTCGGGACAAGTCGTCCCGAAGTGGCGGAGCTTCGCTCCTTGTTGTGGCGGTTGTGTTCGCTTCGCTTACACGCCCTTGTTTTTGGTGGTACTAACGCTCCGTTTCTCTGTGCTGGGTCATGTCCGTAAGCCCTAACAGATGGTCGATATTCGCCTTGATGGTAGCGGCTTCTCGCATATCTTTTTGTGCGGCTTTGTACTTGGCATAATCAGATTTTTTTGTTGCGGTGAGGGTCAGCCACTCGGTTTTTAACTGTGCCATCTTGGGGAGTTTTGCACCGTTTAGTAATGTTTTCATTGTAGACTGTGCCGCACGGTATACGGCTATGTCTGCCCCATGCTCTGCAAGATATTTGTTGCTGTATCTCTTGGCTTTGTATTCTTCAAAGATAGGTCGGGTACGAGCATAGTCCATGATAGCAGATTTTAATTCGGTGTTGCGTTTTATAGCCGCCTCGGTCTGTTTGAGTTTATCACTTATGCTGTGAAATTGATCGGCGGCGGTTTCTGCTTTGGCTTCTAAATCTGCATAAGCAAGTAGATTGTTTTGTTGTAAGTATTGGAGTGCCGCCGCCATTTGCTTTAAGTTGTAGACTGTAGCCCATTTTTCGTATGCTGTGCCTTTTCCCTGCTTCATTTTTTCTTGAATGTTTATGATTAAACTGAATTTTTGGGGCGGTAGTGGTTTTGTTGGGTGTGGCTTTGATGTGGGGTCGGCGTGGTCGGCGTGGTCGGCTGGCGTTGTATATGCTTCCTGCCATTCGGCATAAGATACACGCCCATCAATAACGGATTTTATATCGTCAACGCTGTAACCCTCCCCAAGTGTTGACGAGCGAAGCCGTGTATATTTTTTCTGCCCCTCTGTGCGGAATGATAGAACACCGCCTCGTCCGTATTTATGTTCAAACCCTGCATCTTTTAGCAGGGAAAGGAATGTATTAAAATCTTTAGGCTGTTCATACAAGGCATTATTTGTAGCCGCCTTTAATTGCTCTTGAAAAGATGGGGGCTTGCCCTCGCCATGCTCAAGCCATTGTCCGTAATGTTTGAACTTGCTATTGCTGTTCTGTTTGGGGTTATGGATTATGGATAGGTTATGCTCTAAGCATATGAGGTCGGATAACTTCCGCACATGGAAGGTCGAGCCGATAAAGTTATGAAATTTTCTACTGCCGTCCTCGGATGTAGAATTATAATAAAGGTAACTATATATAACTTTACACAAAAAAGTGCTTGACAAGTGTATATAAGTATAGTATAATCATAATATATCAACTAATAAAGGTGGTTTATTATGATTAACACGGACTTTAATTCAATCCTAGAATTGTTGCAAGCATTCCCAGATGAGCAGTCTTGCATAGACCATTTAGAAACCTTGCGTTGGAATGGATATATAGTTAGCCCATTTGACCCAACTTCCAAAGTTTATAAGTGCAAAAACAACAAATATCGTTGTAAAAACACAGGCAAGTATTTCAATGTGAGAACCCAGACTTTATTTGATAACACAAAAGTCAAGTTACAAAAATGGTTTCTTGCTATCTGGCTTGTAACCTCGCACAAAAAAGGTATTTCATCCCTACAATTACACAGGGATTTGAATGTTACACAAAAGACGGCTTGGTTTATGTTGCACCGTATACGTAAGTGTTTTGGTATCGAAAACAACAACGACCTCGACAATGACGTAGAAGTTGATGAAACTTATGTAGGTGGCAAAAATAAGAACCGTCACGCCAATAAGAAAGTTAAAAATTCACAAGGTAGAAGCATGAAAGATAAAACGGCTATTGTTGGCATGATTGAACGTGGTGGTAAATTAAACGCCCGCAAAGTTGATTATGTTGGTGTTCGCACTTTAACAAAAGAAATTATGCAGAATGTAAAAGAAACCGCTAATATTAGCACAGATGAATGGGTAGGTTACAATGCACTTGCAAAAATGTACTCGCATTCAATTGTCAAGCACTCGCAAAATGAGTTTGTTAATGGTGATACGCATACAAATACCATTGAGGGCTTTTGGTCTTTATTAAAGCGTGGTATTATCGGCATTTATCACTTTGTTTCTAAAAAGCACCTCCAAAATTATGTAGATGAGTTTGTTTTTAGGTACAACACACGCAAGCACGGTGAAGCTGGACGCATTAATGCGTTGTTGGCTAATATGACTGTTCGGACTACTTATGATGATTTGATTGGGGGTGTTGCTTAATGGATAAACGCAGAAAAATAACACATGAGGGTGAAATTGTTTTAGGGAGCAATACAATACCCTGTTATGTGCTAGAAGACGGTACAAGGGTTCTTTCTGGACGTGGTATGCAAGAAGCCTTACACATGGTTGACGATATAGAGGGCAAAAAAACATCGGGCCAAAGATTGAACAGATACTTGAGCCAAAAGACACTAGAACCCTTTATTTATGCAGATAAAGCGGTGGGCCACTTCGAACCTTTAGAGTGTTATTTAGGCACAAGGAAAATCAATGGTTATGAAGCGAATATTTTGGTGGATATATGTGAAGCCTTTTTGGAAGCCAGAAAAATCATAGAACTATCACCCCGCCAAAAAATCATTGCTGACCAATGCGAAATTCTTGTACGTGGTTTTGCACGTGTTGGATTGGTCGCTTTAATTGATGAAGCTACAGGCTATCAGTATGACAGGGAAAGAGACGAACTACAAAGGATATTAAGTGCCTATGTAAGTTCTGAATTAATGCCTTGGCAACAAAGGTTTCCTGATACTTTCTATATTGAACTGTTTAGGTTAAATGGTTGGGATTATACCGTGAAAGGTATCAAAAAACGACCTGGAGTTGTGGGTCGATGGACGAATAAGTTGGTGTACGAACAGCTTCCAAAAGGTGTTTTAGATGAACTAAAACGCAAAACTCCGAAAACACCAAGCGGGAACAGAACGCATAAATTGCACCAATTGCTAACAGATGATATAGGACACCCTCATTTAACAGCACAAATCAACCAAATAATCACCCTGTTTCTTTTGTCTGATAGTATGCAACATATGTGGGTACAGTTTGAAAAAATGCAATGGAGAAAAATGGGTCAAATGGAATTACCCTTTGTTTTTGATGATAAAGGTCATACGGTAGATCTCCCAGAAACAGAAACTCAAATATCAGAGTTCAATAAAAACTTAGAAACGGCATTAAACTATTACGAAAAGGAATAAAAGTCAGAATATGTCTAATTCAAGACATATTCTGACTTTTAGTGTAAAGTTATATATAGTTACCAAAATTAATTCGCAGTATAAAGGTGACTCTGAAACGCCATATACGCCCGAAGAGATGGAATGCCTAAAAGAAATGAGGGGTCTCATAAACGAAATAGAGTATATAAACGAAAACTCCAATACTGTAGATGCGGACGACCGCAAACTAAATGCCGCTGATAATCTGAAAAGCATTTGGGAAAGCGTACGCAAAGTATTCAAAGATGTAAAGGAGTTAAATGATGCTCGAGAAACACTGATATTGGCTAATTATGCCCTTTTGAGTCTCGCACCTCACTTGGAATCGTTTCTTATGAATATCCAGATGTGATTGTCTAAATGATAAAATCCATATAGCCCTTGCGAACTTAGGCTGTATGGATTTTATCGTATTTTTATAATACTTACTACTCACCTTTTAGTCATATGCAATTAACAACAAAAGGCTATGGTCAAAAAAACCACAACCTTTTATAAACTACTTATCTATAAATCGGCAAGGCATTACCCCTATCCACATTATGATGCTGTTGCTGGCTCATATGTTTGCCATCTACATAAATGAGAATGTCCAATTTTGCACGTATGTTACCCATTACCAACCAGAGAGATTCACCATGTTGTACAATATAAGCATTAGGGTCAAGATGGATTGCTGGCTGGTTTGCTAGAATTTTATCAATTTGTTCATTTATGCCTGGCATGTATTCGGTACCGCTGTAATTATGGATGCCACTGTTACTTGTATTGCCGCCTCGGTCACCGTATTGACTGCCATGACCGCTACCCTGGTTGGTAACTTGATTACCACCTTGATTATAACGGGCTGAAATTTCAGTACTTTCGGCAGCCTGTAATCTGAGTGTCCCGTTGGCAAAGATGAACCCCATAGCTAAAATGCAAAGACCTGCCGTCACAATTTTCTTTTTCATAAAATCTCCTCCTTGTAGTTGTACATATAAATTTGATGATGAACTTATTTTTCATTGAGGGCATTAAAATATTCAAGGAAATTTAATGAATAGACACTTTACCCGAAATCACAAAAAAATTTGTGATTTCGGGTAAAGTGACAGACCGAAAAGATAAAACTAGCATCACTACTGTTACGAATAAAGAATAATCGGTTAATCTCATTATCATTGTCCACTAAATCTAAGGTGGTAGCAATAATCTTGGTTTCAATCCCTAGAACCTTGGCAGTCAACCCAACTTTCTCTAATTTTTTACTATACCCATTATCATCACCCGACATTTCGTCAACAATAGCAGTAGTAAATAAGACCTGTAGTTCTTGATATATAAGCTTTTCGATACTTTGTAATATCATATGATAAATCCCCCCATTGACATTTGGAGGTCACCTAGCTAAAATATTACTTGAGTGACCTATTTTCTTATGACACTCCATAGCGACCATTTGACCTGTGGTAGGGAAGGGTGGTTTTATCACATTGTTCTGATTTTGTAATAGATTTTATACACCATAAATGGCATTATAGGTTAGCTGACGTTGCCAAGCTCCCTACTTGGGAGACCACTTGAAGGCATTCTTTTTTAGCTCTGCCCTAATACCTTCGCTGGGTTTATCATCAAAAAGGATTTGTATGTGGTTCTCGTCCTTGTTGAAAACCACTTCGCCACCATCGAGCGTCCAGCCCTCTAAAGTTTTTCTGCTATCTTAGCCATATCTTCGGAACTAATACCACCAGTACCCACACTTTTATTTTATCTAAAATACCTTGAATTTCGTTGTATTCTTCCATGTTGCGGTCACGAGCGGCGTTTTTTCCTTTGCATGGACAAGAAAATTGACAGCCCAACATCACCTTGAATGAAAGCTTCTTGGTTACCTTTTGGTTCTGGTTTTGTTTTAGGTTTATCTACATTCATGAAATTTTCTATAGTTTCCTTCTCTTTCTTCATAATGACATCCTGCGTATTTTTTATTCAGAAACGAAAGAATATTATATCACGCTCCCCATGCTTCGACAAGACTGAATTTGTAAGGCTAATCTTAATGCGTTAAACTAGTGTTTGCACTAAGATTAGGATGATTCTACGAATTTCTTACCATATGGCAAGAAAGACACCCTGTAAATACCGTGTCTGATGCCCCAAGAATTTGTATATTCCCGAGGTCTTCCTTTGAGGTGATTCCTTTCATTTGTAAGTTTCATAGATGATATCTCATTATGAAAAATCTATGCGCCAGGTGAGCACACGAAGGACGTATGGGGATTCGAACCCTACAACCCAAAAATAGTTACGCCTTAAAATCTGAGGAACTACCCATAACATCTTTCGCTTGACTAAAAATATAATTTAAAGTCAAAAAAGGAGGAGAGAGGATTGTCCGTGTAATGTTTATCATGAATCTCGCAACCACTGCTTCATCGGAAGTAATTACGATATCATGATTCTAGATTATTTCCACTTGCTTCCCTCACAATGACGATACAGTAGAGTCGTTTATGATTGGCTTTTCACTATCAATTTTGGTAGCGAAGCAACAAAGATCCCCCTGTCATTTCTGACAGGGGCAAGGTTTTACAGAGGTTTAGACGTTATATAATAAAAAAGAGGGGTATCATCAAAACTCTTGACAAATTCAATCTTCGTGGTATAATTATATTGTAATCAAATAAAAGTGAATCTCTGCTATTTCACCCATGCGTTAGCTTTGAAAGCTTTGATTTTCGACATTTGATGTTTGTTGTAAAAAGCACAAGACATTGCTTTGCCAAGGCGAGGGTCTACGGTTCAAATTAGGTCTCGTGCTTATATCAAATCCATCCATATTAGGATGGATTTTTTTATCTTGAAATTCAAGTGCTTGCATTATTTTTTTATTTCTTGACATTATAAAATTATTGTTGACAAAAAGATTGGGTCGGTATATAATAATTGAATGAACACTCAACTATTATGGAGGTGTATAATGGAAAAGACAACCCTTGTTTGTGATTGTGATGCCATACATGAAGAAGTGGTTGAACGGGTACGACAAACCATGCCCCCGCAAGAAAACTTTCGGGATTTAACAAATTTATACAAGATGTTTGCGGATGGCACAAGGATACGCATATTGTGGGCTTTGTCCAAAGAAGAAATGTGTGTTTGCGATTTGGCTGTATTGCTGGATATGACAAAGTCTGCAATATCCCATCAGTTAAAGTCCTTGCGGACTGCTAATCTGGTAAAACCCAATAAAGTTGGCAGGACGGTGTATTATTCGTTAGTAGACTGTCATGTTCGTGATATTTTTGAGCAAGGCTTTGAGCATATTTTGGAATAGAACAAAAAAATTTAACCTAAAGGTTGAAAGGATGTTCAACTATGGAGCAGAAAGAGATTGAAACAAGTAAAGAGCGGGTTTCCTTAAAGGAAGTTGGTACGTTAGTATTGGGGATTGGGCTTTCCATTTTGTCCGCTGCCATTTGTATGCAGATAATGGGCAATTTTGGTACAGCCCCTAACACATCCCTAATTGGGGCGGTGTTGGTGATGATTGTGGCACGCATACCCCTAATGGCTACCCAAAAATTCCGCAATACAGAACGTCAAAACAATGTGTTGTCCATGGCATCTTCGGCAGGATTTGTGGCTGCAAATTGCGGTTTTATCGCCATTGCCACCGTATTTATTATGGGAAGAAGCGACCTTATTATGCCTTCCACCATAGCTGCCCTTGCTGGCAGTATGATTTCTATTTTTATTATGGGTAAGCTTTTTGATTCTAAGATATTCCCTGCACGTGGTGGCTGGCCAATGGGGCAGGCGGTTGCCACAATGCTAGAAGCGGGTGACGGGGGTGGTAAAAAAGCTTGGCAGTTGGTGCAGGGTCTGGTTGTGGGAGCCGTTGCAAGCTTCTTTGGTATCCCTGCGGCTGGCATGGGTGTTGCTTTTATAGCGAATATGTTTTCTATGGGGGCGCTTGCTATTGGCATGATATTAAACGGATATTCAGCCCTGTTTTTTGCTGGGTTTGAAATACGTGATTCTAATATAGCCCAAGGGATGATGATGGGTGCGGGGGTGGTTGCTTTGGTGCAAATTATCCTTGCCATTTTTAAGAAAAACAAGAAAAAAGATGATGAAATAGACTATTCTGTTGGTGATGGGATAACCAAAAAGGTATTAGCGGGTGGCGGTGGCATTTTTGTGTTGGGTGCCTTGGTAATCGCCTTCATATCTGGGATTTTTACTGATATGAATTTGGGTCAATCCCTTTTATGGCTAGTGTTTTCAGGCTTTTCTGCGTTGTTAGTGATGATTTTGGTTGGCACAGCCTCCATGCACTCTGGCTGGGCACCTGCTTTTGGTGTGGTGGCAACCTGCCTAACCCTAGGGATTTTCATGGGCTTCCCACCAGTGTCATTGGCAGTTTTGGTTGGATATATCGGTGCAATTGGTATGCCTTTGGCAGATACAGGCATTGGTCTAAAGGCTGGTTGGCTTATCCGTGGCAAAGGTGAAAATCCCGACCATGAAAAGCGTGGAAGGCGACAACAGGTGGTATTAAAACAAATTGGTGCGGTAATTGGGGCTGGTATGGCAATTATTTTTGGTATGATATTGTTGCAAAACAATGTAACCCCGCCAATGAGTGCATTTTATGCCGCCGCCGTGGAAACCCCTGCAGACCCAGCCGTTCTCGGTCAACTGGCATTGTGGGCAATTCCTGGGGCATTGTTGCAAGTTGTCTTCGGCAATAAAAGTGTGGGACTGATGATTGCCACAGGACTTTTAATCAACAACCCTCTTTTTGGTATTATGGTTTTGGCTTCCATAGTGCTAAGGTTGATAATTGGAACAAAGTTTATGACGGTGCGTGCGCCTGGTCTTATTGCGGGTGACGGATTGTTTGGATTTGGGGCAAATATCTTTAATGCACTTTTTTAGATGTATTGCAATGACAGAGGTTGGAATATAAGGATAAAACCCTAAAATTTTTCTTGACAGAGCCAGTGAGTTGTGTTAGTATTTGTGTGTCAGAGTAGAAAATGTGCGTTAAGTGTCGTTGGATGGGAGGTTGCCAACGAACGAAGTGGGCGAGAAATTTGCCTGTGCGATACATTTTCGCATCCGCTGCCACCAAGGTATGATTTTACAAGCTTCCTTTGTGGCAAATTACAAAGGAGGCTTTTTGTATGAAAACCAAAACCATTAAAATAGCAATAGCTATTTTAACCCTGTTGATTGTGGCGAGCTTTTTTGTGCCACTTGTAACCACCCATGAAGCAACTGTTGTTGTAGATGGGCAGACCTTGTACATTAACCAAAACGTAGCACAAAATGTGCTAAATGCCAGCCCTAATGATGAGGACAACTTGCCCACCATGGGTCTTTTGGACATCCGCACCCAAATAACCCACAGCGGAACGCAAATTACCGAGGAAATAATTGCTTCTGTGCAGATTTATGACCAAGGCTTATCACCTTGGCAAATTGCTACGTCAGCACATTTCCCCTTTGATACTGCACAACCCTTGGTGTTTTTATTAATCATCGCCCCTGTGGTGTTGCTGGCTTTGCTTTTTACAAATCTACCCTTCAAAAAGCTGATGATACCAGCAGTTATCGGCGTTTTGTCGGTGACTGTGTTTAACGTGGCTTTTGGTGCGGACTTTCACGGTAATACAGGAACGGCGGTGCTTTTCTGGCCTTTGGTAATATCTTATGTCGCTCTGCTTTTTGCAATTTTTCTCGGCATTTTGGCTAACAAGGAAATGCCCCCAATTGAAAATGTAATCCCAAACTATACTAGCACCCAACGTACGGTAATAATCGGTATAATGCTGGCTTTTGCTTTAATTATCAGCCTTACAACCTCCATCGTTGTCCCAATAGGCGGAGTACCTATGCTTCGCATCAGCTTTGCGGGTATTTTTCATAATGTGGTTGCAATTTTGTTTGGACCATTCTTTGGTGGCGTTCAAAGAGCCGCCGCTGACCTGCTAAATCACTTTCTGCGTCCTCTTGGTGCATATTTGTGGCCAATCACGGTTGTAGCTTTTATGCGTGGTTTCACAATAGGCTGGCTGTGGCTAAAAATACGTAATATTGCACCAAAAGTATTCTCTATTGCTTATACAGTAACTTTTGGCTTGCTTTTTGTGCTAGGGGTTGCCAATGTAATTTCTTTCAACGTATTCCCAGAAAGTGCATGGGCAATTTTCTGGTCGCCTGAACATCTTCCAAACGCCAATAATGTGTTCATCATGCCCTACATCACTGGCTTTGGCTTCATGGGTGCAGGGCTTATCGGGCTTATACCCCAGCTAATAATCCATCTTGTTACCAAAAAAAGTGGCAACCGCAAATTTTATGGGCGTTTCATCAAAATGGTTGTGGCGATTTTGTTACCTGGGTTACTTTTTAACTCTATAAACACTGTTATCCTTGTGTTTACGGTAATTGGACCAGCCACTCGTGCGGCAGGGTTTATATACTTCTGGATACCCCGCTTCTTCGAGGAACTAGTAACAGGAATTATTATCGTATATTTCTTCACTTTGCTATTGGAAGTTTACGAGCTTGCTATGAAGCGTAAACTGGTTGTTAGTGACTTTTCAAACCCTGTTGTTGAGAAGGAAAATAATAAGGAGTAGTAAATGAAAAAACTGGCATTGATTTACAATCCATTTTCTGGCGACCGCACTTTTAAGGGGGAGCTGGATGTATACACGGCAGCTTTGCAGGCGGCTGGGTTTTTGCTACAGCCCTTCCGCCTAGATGGCAGTTTGGATTTGGGTGGTTTTGTGGCACAAATCCGCAATTTTGATGCCGTAGCCGTGGCAGGTGGAGATGGTACGGTCAATTCCGTCATCAACCAAATGGTTGCCCGTGATGTTTTGTTGCCTCTCGCAATCATCCCAAGCGGAACAGCCAACGATTTTGCTAGATTTATTGGCATGAATATTGGGGCGCAGGGTTTTGCCGATGCGGTAAGTAGTGGAAATGTTATTTTGGCAGATATTGGGCAAGCCAATGACAAGTATTTTGTCAATGTGTGTGGGGCAGGACTTTTTACCCACGTTTCCCAAAAAGTCAACGAAAACATGAAAACAACCTTGGGAAAGATGGCGTATTATGTTAAAGGTTTGGAAGAAATACCTAGCTTTCATCCAATGTCGGTACGCATCACTAATTCAAAATCTGTGCAAGAATTAGATATTTTCTTGTTTTTAGCCCTTAACACAGCGGGTACTGGCGGTTTCCCTAAGCTTGCCCCAACCGCATCAATTTCTGATGGTTTACTTGATTTTGTTGCCATTAAAGCCTGTAATATTGTGGATTTGGGCAGGTTGTTTATTAAAATTTTACGTCAAGATTTTTTGGGTGACCCCAATATTCTACACTTTCAAGACAATTTTGTGCAAGTAGAATTGCTGTCCCCTAATCCAAACTATGACACCTGTGACATTGACGGGGAATATGGTCCAAAATTGCCTGTGACAATCAGCAACATTCATAAAAAAATCCCGCTGATTGTGCCAGAGGGCTTTGCGTGAAAATAACTGTTTTTTATGGAAGTCCCCGTAAGGGTAATACATATTTCGCCACACCTCATTACGGGGCTTGTGCTATGACTAGCTTGGTTCTCACTGTATCATCCCAAGAAAAAATCTTTAATATGTTTACCACTAAATGGGACAAAATACCAACCACAAAACAAGCCAAGTTTGAAAAACGTCTTCGTCAATCTGCAAAGATATTTTTCAAGTTACCAAAAACCCGACCACATATTTCTGCTGTGGTCTTTTACCATATGAGTAAGATGGTTGTCAAGAAATACGTAGGTAAGGGCAACCACCCCTATAAATCGTAGCGGGAGAGGGGATATTTTAAGAAAAGACCTTTCTAGGCTTGCATAATTACAAACAACAGCTCGTATAATTGGACAAAGCGACCGTGAATAACGGAAAATCTTTGGAGGATTGTATGAAAAGGTTTATTTTGGCAGGACTGACCTTAGGGTTGTTGTTTTTAGTGGCTTGCGGGGCGGTTGCAGAAATGGTAGACGGCAATGTTTACGAGAGGGTACACAGGCGTTTGGTGTCCATGGAGGGGTTTTCTGCACAGGCAACGGTGACATATGTTTCTAATAACAACACCCATGTGTATGAAACCACCCAACACGCCCTTGCAACTGGACAATACCGCATAGAAGTGACATCCCCAGAAAATGTTGCGGGCAACACCACCATTTTTGATGGCGCAACCATTTCCCAGTTTAACCCGAATGTTGGCGGGACTGTGTCGCAAACCAATGAAGAAGCCCCTGAAAGGCTAGAAATTCTGCTGACATCATTTGTGCGTAACTTCATTACTAGCAACGAGGTGACAGTGACAGCTTCCACCATGGATGAGTCCCTAACAACGGTATTGGAAACCACAATCCCTGGCGAGCATCCATATATCTCCACCGCGCGCTTGTGGATGTGTAATGACAGGCTAAACCCCCTTCGCATGGTAATTTTTGACCAATCAGGGGCGGAGCGTATTATTGTGGTTTACAACACATTTGAGCACAACCCGCAACTTCCCGACGACTTATTTCAAGTAGGTTCTGACACCAGTCCTGATGAAGAAGATGAATAGTTGTAAAATAATTACATTTATTGCATATATTAGGTATAACATCCCATCGCTGAGATAATAATAAAGTAAACAGCGATTATGTGGAGAGTGAAACTATATGCAATTTAAGCGGGGAGATGTGTTTTATGCCGATTTAGACCCTGTGCTTGGGTCGGAGCAAGGGGGCTTGCGTCCTGTATTGATTGTCCAAAATGACATCGGCAACAAATACAGCCCAACCATAATTTGTGCTGCCATAACCAGTCAGATTAATAAAGCAAAGCTGCCCACTCATATTGAAATAGACTGCACAAAATACACTTTGGTAAAAGATTCTGTGGTGCTGGCAGAGCAGGTGCGTACCGTGGATAAGAAACGACTGCGAGAAAAAATTTGTCATCTGGACGAGAATTTTATGTCCCGTGTGGACAGGGCTTTGCGTGTCAGTTTTGGACTTGGATAATACATAAAAAACAAAACTCCACCCCAATGCTGAGGGTGGAGTTTTTTAATTTCTATTTTTCTTTGTTGATGTAAGTAAATTCCTTAAAACTCTTTATTATATTGATAAGATGGTTAAGCTCCGTGGGCTCGAAGGTGTCCAACATATTCAAAACCATTTCACGCTGCTCCTTTTGTCTTTCAGCTTCTTCATCAGAGGGTTTGTCGGGTTCTCTGAAAGAAAGTGTAGACCCAATTTTGGGCTTAGCCAACATAAAATCGGGAGTTTTGCCAAAGAACCCGCAAATTTCCATTAAAGTTTCTAGGCTTGGCTTTCGCTCTCCACTTTCCAATTGACCCACATATGAAGGGGTCTTCCCGATAAATCTTGCAAAATCTCTTGCGGTAAAACCTTTCTTCTTTCGTATATCTTGTAGATTGCCTCCAAAAGCCCTATAACAATGCCCTTGCTCGTTGTTGTCGAAATCACTCATTTAATCACCTCCTTGTATAGTTATAATATCATACAAGGAGTTAAAAGTAAATATGAAATTGTAGAATATTGATGAATTATGTCAAAAAATAGTGCAAGCATAAAGTATTTCTTGTGGATGCTTGGCTAATTTCTGCACTTTTACGCCATTGTTGCCATGGGACGAATGGATTATATTACCACCTTCCAACACCATCGCTACATGACTGGGAAAATAAATCAAATCTCCAACCTCTGCCACCGCTGGCGGAATTTTACGTAAAGGATACCCTTCTTTGTGGTGTGCATCCCGCCAAATGGTGATGCCGTTTAGGCGGTACGCCATGAAAGTCAGACCACTACAATCAATTCCTAGATGAGTTTTGCCCCCCCATCGATATTGTGTGCCAAGGTATAACTCAGCCGCCGCCGCTAGACCTTGTCTTAATTTGGTTTCGTCAATAGCTTGCAGGGTTTGCTCCTCCAAAGCGTCCCCACGGACATAACATATCCTGCCACCAACCATTTTAACTGGTGTATAATCCCCAATCTCGCCAGCCAAGGTCACAAACCCGCCACGTGGGAGAGTTGCAACCACGTCCCCGCGCACATGAGGGGATGATAGCACATCCACGAAGTCACGTCCAATTTGTAATTGTCCGTTAGGAAGGGGTAGGGGAGCAAGCTCCAAATCTATTGCCAGCACATAGCCTTGATAACCGTAGTCGGTGGATATGTGGCAAAACTCCCCGCATCTACTTAAAACATCCACTTGCCAACCATATAAAATTTCGTCTACCCTCTCTGATGCTGTCCGTGCCTCGCCGTAAACAGGTGCAATTGACGAACGTACAACCGCCATCATTCTAATACCTCCAGTATATTTGCGTGGGAGTTCATTCGCAAAAATGCCCCCATTGGCAATGAAGCGGTCGGATAGCAATGACCGCAGCGGAAATTATTCAACACAGGTACAGGCAATCTCAAATTTTCAATGATTTCGGGGATTGTCAAACTACGCTCTGGGTCTTTAGGGAGGCAGTCTGCAAAATCCCCGAAAATGACCCCAGCACAGTCGTTGAATTTGCCAGCTAACCGTAGTTGGTTTAACATTCGGTCGATTTTATAGGGTTCTTCTTCCACTTCCTCGATAAACAGGATTTTGCCGTGGGTATCAATTTCAAAATCCGTTCCTAAAGATGAGGCGATGATTGCAAGGTTGCCACCACACAAACGCCCAATTGCAGAACCTTCTACTAAAAATTCCCATTCATGACCATAAGGGTTGTTAAGCACCTGTGGTCCTTCTGAAAAAATTAATTTTGCAAATTTGTCTAAAGTATAACCGTCTGCCCTTACAAAACCTGGTGTGGCAAGCATTGGCGTATGATATGTAATAAACTGACACCTTTGGTTAAATACTGTGTGCAGAGCCGTCACATCGCTGTAGCCAAAAAAGGGCTTTGGGTTTGCCTTTGCTACCACATAATTTACCTTATCCAAAATTCTTTGGATACCGTAACCACCACGTAGGGAAAAAATCCCTGCAATCTCCTTGTCTTCAAACGCCCAGTTAATGTCATTTGCCCTTAATTCGTCATCACCAGCTAAGTAACCATAAACAGCACGACAGCTATCCCCAAGTTTAGGAACAAGCCCCAAAGACTTAATAAAATCTACAGCAAAATCAACTAAATGTGGCATTTCTGGCGGTGATGCGAGTGCAACCAATGCCACAGCGTCACCATTCTTCAAAATTTTTGGACGAACCACAAAATTCCCCCTTTACAAGCTTGGTGTAATATGTTATAATATGGGCGTACGGCTTATACTTATACCCCAAGGAGGAAATTTTATGGAAACTCTCAAAGTCTCAGCAAACTCGGTTCCTAAGTCCGTTGCGGGTGCTATTGCCGCTGTGGTGCGCACTGGCGAACCCGTTGAAGTTGTAACAATCGGAGCTGCTGCTGTAAACCAAGCGGTTAAATCCATTGCGATTGCAAGGGGCTATGTTGCCCCTAATGGCATCGACCTTGTAACCGTTCCTGCCTTCGCCCAATTGGAGATTGACGGGGACTCTAAAACATCCATCAAGTTCGTGGTGGAAAGACGCTAGAACGCAAACCAAAGAAAACGCAGGGGGATTTTAATGCACTGCGTTTTTTTAATTCTTGACAAGCACCAACCCACATGGTATAATTCGGGAGGTGTCCAATACTTGCTGGCTTTTTCTTGTCGGCTGGCGTGGAGACGAGAACGTAGCGGTACGTTTCTTCACTGGACATACTTATGACAAGCATTAACCTATTTATCTTGAAGGAGCGTGTTTTGTTATGAAACAAAAAATTAGTAAAATATTTGAAGAATGGTTGGTTGACGATGGTGATGGCTTTTGGGGTGTGTTTTCCGTGGCAAATGCTGATGGAATTATTTATGAGCGTGCCTTAGGCTACCGTGACCGCACGAAAGAGATTGAAAACCAAATGAATACCGCCTTTGGTGTGGCTTCTGGCACGAAATTGTTTACGGGGCTGTCCGTTTGCAAACTTATTGACGAGGGCAAGTTGTCGTTGGATGATAAGATTTGGGATGTGCTTGGGAAGGATTTGGGTCAGGTTGATAAAACCGTAACAATTCGTCATTTGTTGACCCATACCTCTGGTATTGGGGATTATGTGGATGAAGACTGGGACGACTTTGATGCAGAGATGGAAAAGTTGCGTGAAAAGTTTCCTGTACATCTGTGGACAAATCTTGATTATTATCTTCCGATGACCACACCATTACCACCTAAATTTGCACCTGGTGAGCGTTATGGGTATTCCAATTCTGGATTTATACTGCTTGGTTTGGCGGTAGAAGCTATAGGTGGCATTAGTTATCAAGATTATGTGCAGAAACATATCATCGAAACACTGGGTATGACCCACACTGGTTTTTACAGAATGGACGCTCTGCCAGAAAACACCGCAATTAGCTACATGGTGGACGATGAAGGAGAGTTTACCCCAAACACTGACATTATGCCAATTATTGGCGGTTCTGACGGTGGAATTTTCACAACCGTTGCGGATTTGGATAGGTTGTGGCGTGGTATTTTCAACCACAAAATCCTGTCAGCAGATATGACCGAAAACTTCCTAAAGGCTCATGTGACAATTGATGAAGAAGATGGGGAAAGTTATGGTCTTGGGGTTTTCCGTGTGGATGTAGATGGCAAAGTGTTACATTACGGCATGGGCTTTGACAGTGGCGTGCGACTTGCCACCGCTTACCACCCAAAAACAGGTACTACCATATCTGCTATCAGCAATAATGAAGTATGGCCTTTTGACTTAATTTCTGAGTCATTTGAAACACTTGAATAGATACAACAACCTCCACGGAAATTAACCCTTTACAAAATCTACCATTTGACATTGGTTTAATTTGTGGTATTGTGAATCACGAGAATGGTCTTGCGGATTGATTTCCGTGGAGGTCTACTAAAGGGAGAACTTTGAAATGAAAGAGATACAATCAAATAAACACGCATGGGAGCAGCTTTCCCACGACCATTATTTGCATTTTAAGAAGAAGCTGGAGGATGGAAGCCACCAGCTAAACAAATACATTCAGCAAGAAATTGGTGATTTAAGTGGCAAAAAGGTAATTCATTTGCAATGCAACACAGGGGCAGACACAATTTTGCTTGCGAAAATGGCGGAAAGTGTCGTTGGTGTTGACTTGGCTACAGATAATGTTAAATATGCCCAAAAGCTTGCTGATGATTTGGGTGTTACAAATGTCAGCTTCATCGAGTCTGATATTATGGAGTTTATGGAGAAGCATAACGAAAAATACGACGTGGTTTTTGTGTCCGAAGGAGCAATTGGATGGCTTCCCGACCTTTCTAAGTGGGGCAAAACCATACGCCATCTTTTGAAAGACGACGGATATTTCTATATATTTGAAAGCCATCCGTTTTTTATGACACTGAACTGGGAGCAGATTGCGGAAAATGTTTTGAAGATTGATTATCCGTATTTCGGCAAACAGCCTAGTGTGGATTATACCATAGGTGGCTATGCTTCTGAAACCAAAAGTGGTGTAGAAACGCATTTTTGGGTACACACCATTTCGGATATTTTTAATGCACTTACATCCGCTGGCTTTCATATAGAATTTTTCAATGAATTTAGAGAAAATTTCTTTGGATTACAGGGTTGCGGAAGTGTCGGGGATGGGCTTTACAATTATGGTTTTAATGAGGGATTGTTTCCCATGTCCTTTAGCTTGAAAGCTAAAGTGTTTTAGACCATTAGACCTCCACGGAAATTAAATTTTACGGTTTTTGCGACACAAAATCGTAAATGTTCGAGGGATTTTGTGGTGCAAAAAGCAGTGCAAAATCTAATTTCTGTGGAGACCTAACAAAAATGCGGGCTGGACATCCAACCCGCATTTTTTATTTTTCATCTTTGTTGTTATCTTTCTTGTCTTCTTTGTCCTTTTTCTTGTCCTCAACAGCAGGGGTTTCGCCACGGTCTGGCGTAGTGGTTGGGGTTTTGTTTCCTGCAATATCACCTTTACGCACCCAAACTCTCAAGCTTTTGTTTTCACCAAACTCAATAAGGAAGGCATCAGCACCACTGCCCACGATTTTACCAAAAAAACCGCTGGTTGTTACAATGTTATCACCAACTTTAAGGGAAGATTGCATTTCACGCACTTCTTTTTCACGCTTACGCTGTGGGCGTATAAGTAAAAACCACATACCAACAATAACAACGCCCCAAATAATCAACATCATTGGACCGCCACCAAAAAGCCCGCCACCTGCTGGCTCGGCAGTACCAGCATCACCTGCTACTTGGGTTTGTGCTTGCGCACCACCAAGTTGTACGGCATCTTCACCGTAAATGTTAAAAAACCTCATTTTCACATCTCCTAAAATTTTAATACTTACCCAGTATAACTAAAGTTATACGGCTTGTCAACCACAAATTTTAAGTATAAGCCAAACGCAAAACTTCCCCGATGCTGTCTTGGATTACCAAATCAGCCTCGTCGTCCACAGGGGTCGCATCTCGGTTGATTACCACCAGTTTGCAATCATGGCTCATATAACTTAGAAGCCCAGCGGCGGGGTAAACGGCAAGAGAAGTTCCTCCAACAATTATACAATCCGCCGACCTAATGGCGTTTATGGCGTGGTTGATAACATTCTCGTCTAACCGTTCGCCAAAAAGGACTACTTTTGGACGCACAATGCCACTGCAAGGGCATTTAGGGATAACACCATCACAATTGTCAGTGTCAAGTATGTAGTCTAAAACATAACTTTTTTTACATTTTTGACAATAATGATGTGCGTTAGAGCCGTGTAGCTCAGCAACATTTTTACTACCTGCCGCCTGATGTAGACCGTCAATATTCTGGGTGACAACACAAGATAATTTGCCGTCAGCTTCCATTTCTGCTAGGGTTTTGTGGGCGTCGTTGGGTCTGGCATCTGGATAAACAACTGCATCTTTGTAAAAACGAAAAAATAGCTCTGGCTTGCGACGTAATGTAGGATAGCTTATCAATTCCTCGGGGGTTAGCCCCTCCTCGCCCTCACCACTGTAAATCCCTTTGCGAGAGCGAAAGTCAGGGATATTACTTTCTGTGGACACGCCCGCACCGCCAAAAAATACGATATTTAGGCTATCTCCAATTATTTTTTTTAACTCCAAAATCTTTTCGTCCATCCTTCACCTCATCTAAGTCTTTAATGTCTTTTGTTTGTTTTTAAGCATAACCAAAGCTTTGCTCGCCCTTGTTTCACGGGTTGCTTGCTGTTTAGCACCACCAACCCAATCGCAGTAACCACGCTTATAACCATCGGTGAGACTTTCAAAAAACTCTCTTGCTTCCACCTCGTTATCCAAAACTAACAATAGTTCATCTGGAACAACTACTTGCGGTTTGCTTTTATCCATTTATTTTCCTCCTAACTTTATAACCACGATGACGTAATTTCACCTATCTCTTTACGAGAATCATGGAGCATCTTTTGTTTTAAGTCGTATAACTTTTGCGACAAATCAACAGGAACTTGATGGGGATTTACCAAGCGGCGATGCTCGTCCCATAGTGTTGCCTGTTCTTTTCGGCAGAAGTCCCTAATTTCCAGCACCGTTGGAGATTTATATACCTTCTTACCATCTTTGAAAATTGGTTGTAACAATTCTTTCGCATAGAATGACCCCGCTTTTAGGTGCATTTTCTTCCATGGGGCTTGGGGGTCAAAAAGGGTTAGGTTTTTGTCTGTTCTTAGAGTTTCGTTTGCCAACATAATTAAATCGGCTTTGATTTTATTCTGTTTGGCATCATAAATCCGATAGACCTTTTTTTCGCCAGGTGTGGTGACTTTCACTGGGTTTTCTGACAGTTTTATTTTTGGTATGACTTTGCCACCCCGTTCAACTGCTGCTAGCTTATAAACCCCACCCATGGCTGGGGCTTGCATGGATGTGATTAATCTTGTGCCGACCCCCCAAACATCAATTTTTGCACCTTGCAGTTTTAAGGACTGGATTAAATCCTCGTCAAGGTCGCTGGACGCACTTATTCTGGCGCCTTTGTAACCTGCATCATCCAGCATTTGCCGTGCCATTTTGGACAGATATGCCAAATCACCAGAATCCAAGCGTATGCCGTAATTTTGTAGTTTTACACCCTTTGCCACCATTTCGTCAAACACTTTAATTGCGTTTGGCACACCTGAATTTAGTGTATCATATGTGTCAACTAAAAGTATACATTTGTCAGGGAAGGCGGTGGCGTATTGGCGAAATGCTGTCAATTCACAGTCGAATGACATTACCCAAGAATGGGAATGAGTGCCTCGCAAGGGTAGGTCAAACATTTTGCCTGCCAAAACATTGGACGTGGCGGCGCATCCGCCTATAATTGCCGCCCTTGCCCCTAAAACGCCCGCATCTGCCCCTTGCGCCCTGCGTAGCCCAAATTCCAACACATCGTCACCATTTGTGGCATAACAAACCCTTGCCGCCTTGGTGGCAATAAGGCTTTGATGGTTCAAAATATTCAGCATTGCAGTTTCTATAAAATTTGCTTGTAGTAGCGGAGCCTTTACCACAACCACAGGCTCGGTCGGAAAAAATACCGAACCTTCTGCCATGGCGTAAATATCACCTGTGAAGCGAAATTCCCGCAAATACTCCAAAAAGCTAGGGTCAAAATGCCCCAAACCCCTAAGATAGTCAATGTCTGTGCCATCAAAATGTAAGTTTTCAATGTATTCTACAAATTGCTCCAAGCCCGCAAACACCGAAAACCCATTATCCCCGGGGTTTTCACGGATAAACATATCAAAAACCGCTTTACACCCAGCATCCACCGCCTTAAAACGTGCCTGCATCATTGTTAGTTGGTAAAAATCTGTTAATAAGCTGTGGTCTCTCACTGCTGGTCATCCCCTTTTGTTTTGTTGATGTTGCTTAAACGTGCCTAATAGCATTTCAGAAAACTGGTCGTACTCAACTATGCTTCGGGCATAAATACGGATGCACTTACCATTTTTTAATCTCATCAATATTTTGCGGTCATTGGCATCTATGCTGTCTATGTCCCAAAACGCAAAGTCTTTATACCATGCACCAATTTGCACACAAACTCCGTACTTGTAAATATTACCTTTGTAGTAATGGCGATGAAAGAAAGGGGCAAGTGCTTGAGTGATTATAACCACAACCATATTCCAAGTGTTGGGATTAATGAAATGCCAAATTAATAGACAAAATCCAATGCCCCATAGAAGCCAACTTATAGCCTTAAGTGCATTAATGAGCCTTTGGTCAGGCTGTTTTATTTTGTAAACACTTTCGCCAAGATACTCCATTACTCAACCTCTAAAAAATATTCCTATAATAATACCACTTTTGGCTTGCAAGGTCAACATTCTAATGGTAAAATTATAATGAGGTGATTTTATGGATACCATTTTCTTTATATTTTTTGGTGTGGGAGCTGGCTTTGTGGTGCTTAGCGTCATTTTGGGGCAAGTTTTTGGGGCAAGTGGTATGGACTTTGACGCTGGTGCTATAAGCCCTTTCAAGCCTATATTCATTGCACTTTTCCTCACGGCTTTCGGTGGGCTTGGGCTGATTTTTAACCCGATTTTCGGAGCGTGGGGAGCATCTGGCATCGGCGGTCTTGGTGGGCTTGGATTGACCTATGTGATTTTACGTTTTATCCTGTTGCCATTAAAACGACGTCAAAACACCAACACCCATGAAAAACAAAGCATGATTGGTAAGACAGCGAAGGTGTCGGAAACCATTGTGCAAGGCGGTTTTGGTAAGATTACTTATATCGTTAATGATAAAATTGTGTCAGGTCCCGCTAAAAGCGAAAGCGGTGTAGGCATCGAGCGAAACGCACAAGTGGAAATTGTTTACATCGAAAAAAATACTTATTACGTAAGGGAAAAATATAATCATAAGGAGGAGGTATTACGGATTTCAAAGATTTAAGGGATGGGGCGAACAGTAATGGAACGCCTCCCACAAGCCATCCGCCAGCACCGTCCCGCAAAAGGGTTTCGCCTATTGTTGTTGGACTTTCTGTATTGTGCGGGGTGCTTTTGGTGGCTTTAACTGCCGTCACAACTATAATTGTCGTTGGTAACAACAATTATACAAGTCACCGTCAGCCTAACACGGAGATTTTGGCGACATACGTTCCTGCACCCGCCTTAGATTTGCATGAGATTATTCGACACTCTGTCGAGCATATAAGTGGCATACTTGACGGTGGTGTTTATGGCACAGGCACATCAGTAATTGAACCATGGGTAATGCCCAGTGGCTTCTCGGGCGGACCGCTTTTCGGCGACGAATTCCTTGAAAGTGTTATGATGTTGGTAGAACATGAGATTGCCAGGAACTTTTTGTTCGATACCGTAGAGGTCTCACCTTGGCATTATGTTGATTGGAGATTGATAGACAATTTTGTACGATTTTCCATAAATCTAGGTCTGCTGGATGGGCAAGTATACAACTTCGCTTGGGATTGTGGTCCCGATTGTCCCCTTCGTGAAATCTTAAGAAACATAGAATAAAAATTTGAGGAGGTAATAAAATGCCAGATTGGATTACAACCGATGCTTTGGTCATTATCGGCATCATTTTAGGTGTGGTTTTGCTTGTGTTATTCACTTTTCTATCCTTTTGGAAAAAAGTGCCACAAGACAAGGCGATGATTGTAACAGGTATGCGAAAGCGGGTAATTTCGGGTGGTGGTGGCTTTGTCATCCCAGTTTTGGAGCGTACCGACAAAATTTCATTGGAAAATATGAAAATTGAGGTGCGTATTGCAGGGGCAATGACCAGCCAAGGTGTTGCCATTTCTGCCGACGGTGTGGCGGTTATCAAAATTAAAAGTGATAAAGAAAGCATCCTTGCCGCTATGGAGCAGTTTAACCGTGGTTCAGAATCCCGCACAATCACCGTAATCGAGGAGATTTCTCGTTATGTGTTGGAGGGTAAGTTGCGTGAAATCATCTCCATGCTGACAGTAGAAGAAATTTACAGGGACAGAACCAAATTTGCCAGCGAGGTGCAAGGTACAGCAGCACAGGATTTGACAGAAATGGGCTTGGAAATTAAAACCTTTACCATCCGTGATATTTCTGACGAAAACGGCTATTTGTCTGCTCTTGGTAAAAAGCGTATTTCCGAGGTTAAGCGTGATGCACAAATTGCTGAAGCGGAAGCCGCCAAGGAAACCAAAATACGTACGGCTGAAGCAAGCAGATTAGGCGAAGAAGCCCGCTTGATTGCGGAAACCCAAGTGGCAGAGGCTCAAAAAACCAAAGAGCTGAAAGTCCAAGCTTTCCGTAAAGAACAGGAAACCTCCAAGGCGGTTGCCGACCTTGCTTATGAAATCGAATCTAACAAGGTGAAAAAAGAAGTTACGGAAACCAATATGCAGGTTGAAATTATCCAGAAAGGAAAGGAAATCGAACTTGCAGAGCAGGAAGCCAAGCGTAAAGAACGGGAGCTAGAAGCCACCATCATTAAGCAAGCGGATGCTGAAAAATACCGCCTTGAAAAAGAAGCGGATGTTGCCAAGTATCGTGAAGTTGCAACAGCACAAGCACGAAGCGAAGCCATCCGCCTAGAAGGTGCGTCCCGTGCGGAAGCCAAGCGTTTGGAAGGTATGGCAGAAGTTGAAATTATCCGTGAGCAAGGTGTTGCTGAAGCCGAAGCCATGATGAAAAAGGCAGAAGCCTTCAAGCAGTATAACGATGCCGCCGTAACCCAAATGATTATTGAGCGTCTACCAGAAATCGCTAAAAATGTTGCCGAACCACTGGGTAAAACCGAAAAAATCGTGGTTATCGACAATGGTGGCGGTGGTCAAGGAGGTGGTGCATCCAAGGTTTCGGGTTATGTTACCGACATCATTGCAACCCTGCCAAGCACTGTAGAAGCGTTGACTGGCATTGACATCATGGGTAAATTAAAAGAAGGCATTGACCGTAATTCTAATAATGATAAAAAGTAGCAAAAAATAAAAAGTTGCAAGGAAATCACTTGCAACTTTTTTGTGTAGGTGTAAAATTTCTTCTTGACACGGACACGGTGTCGTGGTTTACAATCATATTGAAGGGAAGGTGCTGAATGTGGGTGAGCAAATGCAAACTATCAGCGTGGTGTCCAAAAACCTTAGCATTTCTAGCCGTATGCTTCGTTATTACGAACAGATGGGTTTGATTAAGAGTGGGCGTGTAGAAAATTATGCCTATCGGGTCTATGACGAGGATGCCGTACGCAAACTTCGCCAAATTATAATTTTACGTAAACTGCGTGTACCCGTTAAACAAATACGTGAAATTTTTGGCAACAAAGATGCCGTTGGCGTAATTGAGGTTTTTGAAGATAACATCAATCAGTTGGACGAAGAAATCACAGCTTTGTCTACAGTTAAATCTATACTTAGACGGCTGGTTGATGAATTACGGGATAAGGCTAATTTACACCTACAGCTTGATTATTTGGGTGATAGCTCTGTATTTGCCGCAGTTGATGGTCTAACCTTCCCCAAAAACATATTGCAGGAGGAAAAGTCTATGGATGATTTGAACAAAGCAAATGAAAGTTTAGGGAAATTGCGTGACAGTGATGTTAGGATTGTTTATTTGCCACCGATGACCGTGGCATCTGCCTATTTTTCGGGGGTGGCAGAGTTTGGTGTAGGGGTGGAAGCCACTGGTATGATTGAGAAATTCGTGTATGACAATGATTTACTTAAAATCAAACCAGATGCTAGAGGTATGGGATTTGCTTTTTCTGACGAAGTGCCAGCCACGGAGTATGAAGCATGGGTTTCGATTCCCGATGATATGGAGGTTAAACCACCACTTACTAAAAAGACATTTCAAGGAGGGATGTTTGCCGCCCATGTGCTTAGGGATTGGAGTTTTGAAGATTGGGGATTACTTGCCGACTGGGTTCGGTCCAGCGAAAAATATGAAGAAGCTGAGGGTTTGCCACATTTCGAGGAAGTGCTAAATTATTACAATTTAATGATGGGCGGGGCGAAAATGGAAGATACCCAGTTAGATTTGTTGTTTCCTATTAAACGAAAATCTTAAAAGGAAGTAATACTACTACGGCTAAACGAAGTCCCATTGGTTAGTCAAAAAGTTGCAGGAAATTTCCTTGCGACTTTTTTGTTAAAAATGTAAAATTTTCTTAATAGCAAGCAAAAATAAAAGAGGGCAACCACGGTCAAGCGAAAATGTGCTGGCTATATTATAATGGCTTTAGGAGGTGTGTACAATGCACGCATGGGAATCTATTCAAAAGGTTGTGGATTATATTGAGGACAATATTTGTGACGAAATACGCATTGAGGAGCTGGCAGAAATAGCAAACTTATCATATTTCTATTTCCATAGGCTTTTTACCCGACTTGTTAAAAAACCTGTGCAGGAATATATCAAGTTGCGACGCTTGGCTTGTTCCGTCGAGGATGTCAAGAACAAAAATAAGCGTATCTTGGATATTGCTCTGGAATACGGCTTTAGCAGTCACGAAACATTTACAAGGGCATTTAAGGAAGCCTACGGCTTTACGCCTGTTAGCTATCGGGATAATCCTGTTATGCTTAATAGCTTTAACAAGCCCGATTTAATGCTGTTATACATTATGGTTGATGAGGGCGTGCCGATAATTAGCGATGGCATGGTGTTGGAAATGAACCGCAGAACATTGGTTGAGCCGATTTGTTTTGTTGGGGTGCAGGATTATGTCCGTATGGACTGGCATCAGCCAGACGGTAAAGTTACAGGTGTTGATGAACCTGGTGCAACTTGGACACGCTTTCATAAAGCCAATATAAAAGACAAGTCAGGTGGTAGAAACATGGGGGTGTCTTTCGGCGGTGATGCACCCGATGGCTATTTTACTTACTTTGCAGGGACGGAAGCCACGCCTGAAAATGAGAGCATTGTATGCGACAACAGCGATTTTTTCATGTGGCAATTACCTGAAGGGGAGTATGTTGTATGTGGATTTGAGGCAGATAATTTTGAAGAACTTGTAACCAACATGATTTACAAGGCTGGAGCTTTTGCTAAGGCATGGCTGGAAAAGCATAAAGTGATATGTCAAAATTATATGCCCGAAATGTATTTCCCTTACGAAGATGTGGCATATATGGAGATGTGGTTTCCGATTGCTGAAAACGAGAAAATGGAGGGGTAATTATGATAAGTATGGTAAAAGAAATGAAGAAAAAGAAAAGTGGAATTTCTGAAGATACACTTAATGTTTTCGAAAATATCTTAGATAAATATAAGGATGAATGGGGACCACATTTAATAGGCATGAAGTACTTTCAACCCGAATGGGATGATGAGTTTTGCCAATCCATTGATAAATACCTTACAAAAGAACAACGATTTCTACTGTATGAAACCCAAGGGGGTTGCAATGGTGCGGGTGCTGACAAAGAACGCAAAGCCTTCGCTGCCAGACACGCCCACTTGGCTCTCGACGAAAGGATGGCGTTGTTTTCAGAAACATTTGGCAGATGGAAACCTGTGTTAAATGACGACAACACATTAACCTTAACCTTCAAATGTGGGCATGGATATTATGCACGGGTTAAGGAAGGAAAGTACACTACACCGCCGCCGAATGTAGAAGGTTATTTTGAAAGATGTGCGGGTGGGCGTTTATATGAACTACAAAAAGCATTGGGAATAAAGCTTAGAATTAAGTCGGTTGATGTGTCGCCACTTTTCGAGGATGTTAAAAATCCTGTTGTCTTTACATTTGAAATTTTGGATTAGGATGCAAAAATTTAGCTATAGCTTATTCTGCAACGGTTCTGAGTAAGTATTTATACAAAATAGCAAAAGGTAAAAACCCCACTGTAAGCTAATTTCTCAGTGGGGTTTTTGTTTATGGTGGTTAACAATACTGACTTCCTAATGAGGGCAGGTGAAACTTTCGATAATATCAAAACCAAAACCCGTGTAAACCCATTCGCCATAAACCCAGCGGTAGCCTGCGACCGACCGACGACCCATAAATGTGGGGTAAAACCAGAATTGCTGCCCGTTTGACAACCAAAGGTATGTGAGTGTGTATAGACAAGGTTGCATGGCATACCCATCTACACCCACGGGTGGGCTTGGGCGAGGTGGCGTATGGCAGGGCGGGGGAAAGCCAGGGGCAGAATCTGCACCATAGTCGTGGAAGGTGTGTTCTGGGATGGGTGGTTTTGGTTGTGGCCAGTTCGTAACAAATTCTTCAAAAGCTTGTAAAGGTGTCACTTCTTCCCGTTGTTGCTCTTGAGTCCTAAATCCATATAAGTCAAACATAATTTTTCTCCTTAAAACCTTTTTAATCATATTACTCTTAATTAACCCTAGGCGTGCAAATATATCCATGAAAAAACCTCATTGCACTCAACTGCAATGAGGTTTTTATAACAATTAAGGCCTAGGCGGTGTCCAAGTGTCCATAGCTTCATAAATTGACTGAACAATCACATTTGCTGCTAAATCACGGAAGCTGTCAGATGAGAAAAGTTGATAGCCAAGGGGTGTATCAAGGAATTCTAGTTCTAACAGTGTGGCGGGTATTCGGGTAGAGTTTAGAACCTGAATACGTGGGCGGTTACGCACGCCCCTGTCCACCGAGCCGAAAGCTTCTACCATATTGGTCTGGAAAATTTCGGAAAGGTGTCGAGAATTAAAGTCTGTTGGTTCGTCATCGTGTATGGCGTACAAAGTTTCTGTGCCTGTTGCCACGCGGTTTGCTGCGTTTACATGGACAGATACAAAAATGTCTGCAATGTCATTGGCTGTGGCGGCACGATGGGCATTTGCCACAGTAACGTCACTGTCACGGGTCATGTAGACCTGCACAATACCATCACGACGCAAAATTTCTGCCACACGCAAGGAAATGTCCAATACAATATCGCTCTCCCTCATACCGTGGTGTCTTGCACCTGGGTCATGCCCACCGTGTCCTGGGTCTAGCAAAACCACAAAAGGATGAATTTCCCTTGGGTTTACGTGGCGAATGAAGATGTGGTTGTCATCATAGGTTAAAACAAATCCACGGATGCTGTCGGTGTTGAAAATCAAATGGGTTTGCCCGTTTTCAGTTACAATTTCAACATTGTTAAGTGTACCACGACGCACCATAAATGTGCCATATCCAAAAAACTCAGAGAAATCACTCGGTAGAATGAAAGTGTAACGACCTTCGAGGTATTCATCAACCCGTTGGATTAGGTTGGGGTAAAACCCAGCAGGACGACGCAATCCGATTGTGCCAGTTTCTTCTTGGAAGTATATGTTTCTATATGTGGGGTCGGTGATAGTTATTTCTACTGTGGCAGCATAATAGTCATAATACACATTAAATGACACATTTTGGGACAAGCCCACCACCACACGGGCGGTAAAGGGGTCAAATTGTCCTACATGAAGATTATTTACCAAAACCCCGTCAGCACCATAAATTTCCGTCATCATGCGGGCATTTGGTAGGTCAATTACCATACGACGAGGGTTTTCCAAAAAGAAAATATCCGTTTTTGGCAATACATTACCGCTAATAGTGATGGTTTCCGAATTGTTTTGATTATAAGTGCTGTTAAAACTAATTTGATTGATTTGTTTTGGTTCAAATGTTACAACAACATGTCGGCGGTCTTCTGACAACGCTACACGATAAACCACTGGGCTTGTGAGGTCAAAAACCACACGAGCTACGGAATGTCCGTGAATATAATTTTGCCCTGTGCGTATATTGGACAAGAATTGATTGTGGATACCATGGGTGCTAGGAGCAAAATTGGCACGACCATTAAGAATGTCCACACGCAACCTACCATCGCTGTGCATATACCATTCTACATCAGTAATTCTACCAGAGGCGGTGATGGTAAACTGGTTTTGGTTTTCGTTCCAAGTAATCGAATTTACATTAGTTAAAGAATTGCTTTCCATAGTGATTGGGTTAGGGGAGTTATCTATAGACAAATGAGCAAAGTTTGGACGCTCCCTTTCTTCCTCTGGTGTTGACACAATTTCAGTGTCTTGATAATGTGTGTCGCCTTGACTTTGTTCATTCTGTGGGGCTTCTGGGTTAGGGTTTTCGATGGGTTGCTCCGCAGTTTCTTCGTCATTGCCGTTATATGTAAGATAAACCGTGCTAGTTTCGTTGTTCCAGTCAACATCAAATCCTATAGCCTCAGCAACAAAAGACACAGGAACCATCGTGCGGTTGTTGATGATTTGGGGTGCCACATCCATTGTGTGCATGGCGTTGTCGTGGCGGAATTGATAGTCACCAACGTGCATAATAATTGTACTTTGGTTGTGAGCGATTGTAATTCGTTGTTGTTCTGGTTGAAAATCCACGGTGGCATCCATGGCTTCAAAAACATAACGCACTGGCACAAAGGTGCGACCTCCTAAAATAAAAGACGGCGTGTCAAACGCTGGCAAAACCTGCCCGTTTAATGCCAAATTAACAATCCTAGCACCTGCCATCGGATTTGCTTGAGCCTGCTGTCCAAAAACCCCCAAAAAACCAAAAAACACTACAGAATATATTAACAATTTCGTAACATTTTGAATAAATTTGTTCATCATAACAAATCCCCCTATAATCGTGAAAAGTACAATTATCATTGTATCACAAAACCGAGTTTTTTGCAATAAGCTG
>Ga0131853_10003172_pt1 | contig 29483 bp, 8 predicted proteins | sample TergutLab28metaG_FD_92764 | JGI IMG/M metagenome (GOLD analysis project Ga0131853, IMG submission 92764) | Labiotermes labralis P1 segment gut microbial communities from Petit-Saut dam, French Guiana - Lab288 P1 (version 2) (version 2) | ecosystem: Host-associated > Arthropoda: Insects >... | reverse complement strand
TTTAAGTCATTCAAAGCATAAAAAAATGTCACTGTCTAATCTCTAGGTCTAAATGCTTTTGAGAATGATGTGCTGGAGGAAACACACCTATTATTTTGGACAATGTTGGTTTTCTCAAACACAACGTTTGACAACTGGGTCTTCCTACTGTCAGGTATAAAGGTTTATATCCAATAAAAAACTTCTGATTTAAACTCCTTTTGGTGTCCAGTAAAAAGACTAGCTGTTTCAAAATAGGACAGCTGTATAGCAACCTGTATATCTGATAGCAGAAACAGAGCTAGTTTCAAAAATATTATTTCCAAACACTTGAGATAATGGACTTTGTTTACTGTTTAACTTGCCAGAAAATCATTAAGTAACCTGTAAACATTTTTTAAGTAGTGCAGTAGTGGCTGAAACATCTGATTCTAGGGAGGTGTAGGACAATGCAGTAAAGAATGGATGAAAACATTTCAATTTCACAGAAAACTGCCACCCAACTTGAGGTACAAACACTGAAAAACCATCCTAGCATGTCTATCATTTTTCTGGATGTTGACAAATGCCCTCTTTCCATATCTGTATTCAGTTTTACTGAATGTAATTCCTGGCATGTAATACAGATCTAGATTTGTAAGGTATTTTTGGTGCAAGAAAAAAATAATTGTGTATTCTATGTTGTTGAGAATTTTACTTTTGGGCATAATATTTTATGGCGGTGTGAATCCCCCCACCCCAGAATGACTAAATCAGTGGTAATTAGTTTCAAAACTTGGCATTTCATATGTCTTATGCTGTCTGAAGTGAACTACCTTAATTCAGTACTAAAATGCAGTGATAAGAGCATTACAGCACTTTTGTAACACATAAATGACAATATGAAGCACCTTAAAGTATTATTCAGATTTTGTATCATATAAAATCATCATATTACCCATTACTTTTATTTTATATACATAATACTATTGTATGGGATTCCATAGTTTTTTGTCATATGTCAAAGTTTCTCCAAATAAAAACATTTGGAAGATTCCTAATTGTCTCTCTAATACTTATGTTGCTGTGAAAGAGGCAAGTCTCTTAAAAATATTCGTGTCTTACATTCAGCATATCTGAATTATTTAATGCCCTCATATAATACTGCTTTCTGCCACCTATTAATAGCTCCAAATACTTGTGACTTACCATTGCACATTATAGGATATTACTAAAATATGTAAGGCAGCAATTTTCAGCCATATGAAAACTTTGTCTTAATTTTTCAAAGCTTCTCTTGTCTGTGCACAATAGCATTATGCATTAATGCAGCACACAATAGTAAGTCTTTCCAGGTGATGCAAGCCAACTTGGGCTACAAATTAACAGCTCCAAAGGTATTTTGCTGTTTACTGGCAGAGTCAATAGAGACAGCCTATTCCCAACAGGCTGAGAAAATGGCAAGGGCTCAGTTTTGCCATATCTCAAGCTGTGGTAGTACTAGTGCCTCTATTGTGTTCAGCTGGTAATATCTGTGAAAGACGAATGAAGTACTGAAGAATCAGGCTTTTACTTTCCAAATTTATCTAAATAATTTCAAACCTATTCATCATTTTTATTTCAAAAAACACAAGACAACTCACACATTTCAGCATCAGCTAGGTAACTACTCCACATCTCTCTCTCACACTCTCACATTAATAAACAACAGCTGCAAATAAAATACTACCAAATAGAAGTTGTCATAAGCTATGACTAACCTATGATACAACTATCTACAACATTACAGAAACAATTTCAGCCTTTTAGTAACAAAGTTCAAAGTTGAGGTTTTCATCAGAATATTTACAAATGCATAAATCCTGTGTGGTCTTTTTGCACTGGGAACTGTAGTTTACTGAAATTTTACACAATATTTTGAAAATTTTTTCATCATCAACTGTATATGATCCATAATCCACATGTTAATCAATTATATGCAGCACTAGTAGTAGAGGTAGTAGTAGTAGTAGTAGTAGTAGTAGTAGAACCAACAAAATGCACAAAATTATATTGAAATGAATTACACCTTTCGACCAAACACGTGGCCATCTTCAAGGAAGTAAAATACATACAAAAGATGAAGTATACTAAAAATTAAAATTCCATTGTGGAAGTATCAAAACCAATCCAGAGATATATAGTGATAATCATAAAACCCACACTTTAAAATATATGAATTGTTACAAGTGAAAATGAGTATTAGGTTAGATGGTACAAACAAAAGTTTGCAATAGTTATTTGCCATTGCCATTGCTGTGATGAGAATAGTGAGTGCTATTCTGTTCTAATTTAATATTAGTATACTTTTACTTTTAACAATTCATGTAGTTTAAACTACTGGGTTTATGATTGTCACTGTATATCTGTGGACTGATTCTGATATTTCAGTAATTAACTTAAATTTTCAGTGCACTCAACCTTTGTGTTGTACCTCCCTGTAGATGGCCACACGTTTGACCAAAACATGCAGTGGTCATAAATTAATTTCAATATACTTACGTCCATTTTGTTTCCACTACTACTACTACTACTACTACTACATGTAATATTTTTGTCATTTTTGTTTATGTAATTACCAAAAACAAAGTTAACATATTCCATTGTACTTTGACAAAGAAGAAACAGCTTGCCAATATAGCTAGATCATTGCTCATTATAGTAATGTTATGTGCCACAAAACAAACTATGTGTATTGACATAAAATAATAAACTTCGTGTAAGCGAAAACTGTTACAGATTTAATGTTAGTTCTAAAACAAATTGCAGACTTTTCCTAGACAAATGTAAGTATCAAACATATATCATCCATTCAAATTTCTCTCTTTTGCATCAGCAGCACCCTGAAGAGGGAGGAAGCATTTCTGTACAGAATAAGTCCTTTTTCTTACCATTAAATCCAGATTCTATCCCAATTTTACCACTGATATCGAAATAAAGAAGATGCATCATCTTCGATTATAGTAAAGACCAATCATGCTGTCATGCTGAATGCTCGTACCGTCAACTCCTCCATTGTTGTGTGTATCAAACATACCTCAGGCATTGAAAAATGTTCAAAATAGTATTCCTGTGGTGAAGCAGTCACTGCTGTTCAAATATAGGAAATACTTTGCCCATCCAAGACAATAAGTGTATTGATTCTTCAGAACTCTGCTGCCCTTATGTTGGTCACAAACCATTTCTGAGGTAGCTCTACATCCAACCATTGTGCTGTTTGTAATGAGATATCTAACACAGCATAGTTGGTGTAGTGTCTTGCTATGGGCTGGACAATTTGGATTTCAAACCCCAATGGGGGCAAGAGATTTTCTCTTCTCCACACCCATTTGCACCAGCCCTGGGGCTCCTCCAGCCTCCTGTACAATGAGTACTGGAACTTTTTCCTGGGGGTAAAGCAGCCGGAACATAGCACTGACCACCTAACCCCATGTAGTGCTAAGGCTATAAATAAGTAGAGCTATGTCACTGAGGTTGAAGTGGACCTGAAGATAATGCCTATCAGAAATCTGCATACAGTGGCCAGTGAATGGAAGGAAAGAAAGAGGACTGTATTGGAAGCCAAGGTCTGAAACAGACTGCAGTGCTTCACAAGATGAGTAGGATTAGGTAGAAGAAGAAGAAGAACAAGAAGAACAAGAAGAAAGAAGAAGACAAACCATGCTGTTACTATCCCTCTGTGCCTGCGTGACATGTTGGGAGGATACTCTTATCTTAACCTTGTCTAACACAGCATACTCGTGCAACTGGGTTGAGATGTCTCAAAATTTCTGTTGAACTCTTGTGACAATTCTGGTGTCATGCACCAAAGTACTTTGGCAGTATTGAAGAAATTGACTCTTCCCTCATTTGATTTAGTACACATTTGGTAAACAAGGAACACAATTATGCAATGTATGAATAAAACAGATCTTTCTCAGAGTGATTCAATTTCCCCCTGTCCGTATCATTTTTCCAGTGCTTCATACTCATTCATTCATCTGTAACCAACACTATAATTTTAGCCATTGACAGTGTTTGTTACATAACACTTAAAAACAACTCTCTCAATATGTTAATCACTAGACTGTGATGCTTTTATTCAGAAGAGTCCATCTACTGTACTGATGTCTAAAGCATGATACTACAGAACATCTGTCAGTATAACAACAAATGTCACCTGATTTAAAACTGTTTTAATTTTGAGGGAACAAATTTCAAGACTTACAACGCAATAAGCCTGGTGGCCAGGTTTTCAGCGCTATTGCAGTAACATACAAATATATAAAATTTCAGTAATAGCTGGTATCAAGGTTGCTAGACACCTGCTGAAAGCATCTAGCCAGTTAATGGAATTCATTCATGAGGTGTTCCTGATTAATTTCCAGAACAACAATATCATAAAAACAGAAGCTTAATTTAGCAGTGAGTGAGTAAGTGTATGGGTGGATCAGACAGTCAGTGAATGAAACACAGTGTATCCACAAGTGAGTATTTTAAGAAGATGTCATTATTGTTATACTTTGTAAATACTGTAAACCCAAAACTTATAATCCTCTGAGGTTCTGAAATTGTTACAATTTTATTCAGTTTCCATGGCCTCAGTTCAATATTTATTTGTATTTTCCCCATATAAGATTCTCTTTGTTATCATGGTCATTTATTTTTTAAAAGAAATCTTAAAACATTGCCACATAAGGTCCACAAAATGTGGACTGCACAGTTATTTGTGTCATTGTCAGCTTGGTTGTTGCCAACATCATCGTCATTGAAATCATCATTGCCATCATGTGCTTCAAGAATTATGTCAAATGGCTTGTTCCATCCCCATTAACGTCACTTGTGGTCAAAGTTATCCCTATCATCACCATAAAGGTGTGCTGGAGCCTGAAGTTACAGCTCCACTCATTTGTAACTTTGGCACTAGATAAAGATCAGTTGACAGTTCCAAGTCCCACATGCCTTATTCCCAGCAAAATAGCTTTGTTACCCATGGAACAGGAAGCTAGGTGGACCTCACAGTCAGTCTGGATGCTTTGGAGGAGAGCAAAGTCTCTTGCCTTTTCTGGGAAACAAACCACAATTTCTTCATCATGCAGCAAATTCTTATTTCAGTTACTTTCTAATGCGACTCTTTCCTTAGAAATCACAGATTAAAATTCAGTTTTGGATACAGTTTTCTTCTACCCTTTCAACAAAGCTTTCAACTACTTCACTTCCTTCAGACTGAACCCTGCAGTGCCACAGCCACCCTCCACAAATGAATATCGCCATTTGATCATGACTGTACGTGACCAGGTATTGTCACCACTTGTTACCTTCATTAAGTAAGCAACAGTTAATCAATATATTTTATTTTACATGCTTCATACAAAGCTGTTGTTTCAATGTGGTTTTAATCCTTTCACTGCTAACCCTACATATACTTGTTATGTAGTGTCTGTCATATCATACTGCTACTATAAAACAATTGCCAGTTTACTCTTCATGACAACCAACACAAACACATACTGCATGAGTTATCAATGTTTGAAAACTTGTGTTTCAGTCAAACCATGCGAGTGGAAAGACAGTATACAAACTTCAAAATTGATTACTCTTCAGTTCATGAATTAATATTTAATTTTTGTATGTGCAAATTGTTCCTTCTATAAGAAATTTATATGAAATTCAGTCATAACCTGCTACTATTTAATGAACTGTCACCCATTAATGTCATATATAATTGCTTGATTGATTTGATTTTTTTACTTTTCCTTAAATACTCATTACATTCTGTTCAGTAAAATTAATTTCAAAGAAACTACTATTCATTTAGAATAGACAAACATGTACACACATACATGTGTACTGCATGTTTACCCTTTCATTATGTTTAAAATAAAACTTGACACTGCTTTAAAAATCTGGCAGTAAAAGGGCTAAAACAACTTCATTTATAATGTTTAATTAGTGCATTCTGATCATGTTATGTTGGTTTTATAGTATTCTCTTCCAATGAGAAACTACACATCATCCATAAAAGACTGTTGCAAAGTGCACATTAAATGTAATCACTCCAACTTCGTATGTAATTCAAAATTTAGGGATTAGAATGAAAAGTAGTTATTTACCCTTTATTTGGATGAATACTGAAGATCATAATTTTAAAATATGTTCAATGACTGGCATTTCAGAGGTATCCCAGTGTTGCATATGTCTTCACAAATGGTGTATCAACTTTACAGCTCTCCCTGGAGGAAAGAAGAAAATGTTAGCCTTGCAAGTGCATTATAAACCAAACAGGAAAGATCAGCATCATTGGTAAGAAATCTGCAGTACAGAACAGTCAGTGTAAGAGGAATGGAAAGATGTACTGCAGTAAAGGACTCATTTTTCCAAGTGGATTCTTGGCAGTTTTGCATACCTGACTGGCACTTATTTATGAATGTTTATATGGAAAGTATGTTTAGCTGTGAAATGTTCACCTCTGTGTTTAATTTATGTTCTCATAACAGTGAGCAGTTAAGAGTTGAAAATGAGTTAACATATAACTTTTGAAATTATATTAGCCCTGTAAAAATGTTCCTTCATAAAAATCAAATTTCAAATCAAATAAGATAAAAAAGTATTTGAATGTGAATAAAATACATTTCATGGTCATACTTTTTACAACAAAAGGCAATGACATCTACCACTGATGTGTGCATAAATTCACCTAAAACATAGAAAATGTTTCTTTAATAATGGTACAGTGCCCCAAGATTACTCATTCATAAGCCACTATCAATAAGCAGATTCACCTCTACATACTTCATTCATCTCATACCAACTGTGCTCATTCATGCTACCTCCCCTCCATGACCTGCATAATAAACTTTTCCACTCATCCACCACTAAGAGTCAGACAAATAGTGGAACACTGTCTCCCACCAGCTGAGGACTGGATATACTACAAACTCCAAAGTAGACAGTCACACCAAGTACAGACATATATTCCAGCTGTTTGTGATGTTATCATTGTCTTCATGGTACAAATTTAAAAAATCTGTAGGAGAATCATTCTCTACATCTTGTGGGAGGGGGGGGGGGGGGAAGGAAGAGTATTGTACTAATATTCATGGAAGCATGTGATACCACATTATAGGTAAAATGTCTGTGATATATTGTAATACTAGAATGTTTAATTCCTATCCGTCTAAATTAATATACAGATGGAAGATTTTGTATCTTATGTTTATTGGACCATGCATCATCTTGATAGTTGAATAAAGAGAGACCAGCTTGATGTCACTTGCTTTTTTATTTAATTATTTAATGCTCAACATGTTTCGGATGTTAATACATCCATCCTCAGGAGCTTGCGACTTATTTGTTGAGTTATTCCATGGGTTGTATAGCTCTGGTTCGATGCGTGTTGGTGTTAAGTTGTGGTTTAGCTGGGGTGGTGTGGTATCTGGATGCAGTGCTTCAGCCTGCATCCAGATACCACACCACCCCAGCCAAACCAAAACATAACACCAACATGCATCGAACCAGAGCAATACAACTCATGAAATAACTCAATAAATAAGTTGCAAGCCCTGAGGATGGATGTATTAACATCCAAAACATGTTGAGCATTAAATAATGAAATAAAAAAGCAAGTAACATCAAGTTGGTCTATCTTTATTCAACTTGGAAGATTTTGTGTTTAGCAGTTTTTTATGGGTTTTTGGTAACAGAACTGCATATGCGCATAAATGAAGAATATCTGTAATCAACATGTTTTACACTTACATATTTGTTGCACATCAAGCAACCCTCAAATGACTATAGGCATTAGTTTAGTTTAAAATTCACATCTCTGGTGCTTCCGAAAGGTTATCACATTCCAGGTTCTACAAGCACTGTACCTTATACATTGCTCAAATAGCAAACAGAGTTCTGAGTGTTTGACTAGTAAGACAGAATATTAATGTAGCTGGATGTACACTAATGTCATTCGGTATTATTAGTAGGTATCACTGTTAAGTATTTTACCATCTCTATTCTTACAAGTGTTATGATCATCCAAAGTTGTGAGCATTGTACAGACACAATTATTTTTGTCCAAAAAACTGAAAATAATTTACACAGTATATTTGGGATGGTCTGTGTCAACAAAAAGGAAAGATGTACAAATAATCGAAAATATGGATAATTCACAATTGAGAAAGTTCAGACACCTCTAAACCATACCTCACTTCCTGCCCTATGCATCCGAACTTTCTCCTCTCTCCACCTGCTGAAACAGCCAGAGTGATTCTGGCAACATATAAGGTAAGATTTGTAAATTGGTATAGTACTAGATCTTCAAAATATACGAAACTCTCTATGAGAAAATTCTTTTGTATAACATAACAAGAAGCCAATCCTGGTGGCTGTGTGGTCTATGTTGCAAGTCTGTAGCCACTCGATTACTGGGATCATGAGTTTGACTCCACTGATGGCATGGATGTCTGTCTATTGTGTTTGTTGTGTGTTGTGTAGGTAGCAGCCTCTGGGATGAGACCTACCAGATGTGTGTGTGATACAGAAAACCTCATAAGAGGTGAAATAGGCCCTTTTTGGCCTGTGGCGCCAAGAAAAAGTATGAAGAACATATGGCACTGCATGAAATTTGTATTTAGTTTTACATTGATGGAAACAACCAATAAATTACTGAAGACAGTTGCGTGATTTTTTGTTTGGAAATAGATCACAAATATACAAATGAATCCCAAAATATGGTCCTATATAACCACAACATGAAACATGGTAATGACATACTCATGGCTGTGATATGAAGATTACTGTGTTTTGGATGTAACATTGTGAAGTCTGGTACATATTTGTGTCTGAAACATTGGTACTTACCTAACGAATTTCATGGTATCACATCCCAGTGGACGGTTATGTTAACAGGCGCTTAAACTTCGTACCACTAAAAATAAAGCACTTACCAATTCGATGTAAATATTAAGGACAAAAATAGATTCTGAAAGAAAAGTGTATTACATTTATCTGTACTTACTCGTCTTCCCACGGACATATTTCGTTGACTTTTTTGTCTTGGGACTCAACGTGTTCTTCCCATGAGGTTACTACAGTTTCAGTAGGTAACGTCTTCTTATCACCACCACTTGTAGAGATAGGAGGACCTTCTCCAGCCTCTGCCACAGGAGCTGGGTTCTGTAATGTCTGACTTGTACAAGTTTCTTCAGCAGTATCATCCACAACTGAACTTACACTAATGAGGGGCGCCACAGATACAGATGATCTCTTACGAGATTTTTTATAAGTTCTCACACATTGATCATCACTACTTTTTTTGGTCCTGTCCTGCGTCTCTGAACACACAGTCATGACAGCTGATGAATCAAAGGAGCGTTGTGCGGGCATTCCTAGAGCAAAGTCCTCTGAGGAAGACACTGAAGGCCTAGTACTTCCAGAAGGCTTCGTTGTTATGGATGACCTGCGTGATTCTGATGAGCCTAGGCCAACGATGGAAGCTGTGGAGTACTTTCTAACTGTCTGAATCCTAGCAATCACACGCTCCTCAGATGACATCCGAACATTTTTCTCCGACTCCACACCTGAAGCACCAACTGAACTTTGCTGCTGTAGGCTACAGGACTTATTCAGCCTGTCAGATACCTCTGTTACAGCAACACTAATGTCTGAAGATGAGCTGCCAGAATCTATCTGCATGGAATTCTTGCGAGAAGTTCTCAGTTCTGGTAAAGGCAAGGGTTGGTTTGATGCAGTATCCCAGGGATAAACATCTTCGCACACTGAAGAAGATCCTGCTGTGGCAGATAAACTGCCTCTTTTCTTAAGGTTACCCTCAGGGTGTGACACAGTCTCAGATGCAACTGCTGGCAGATCTGTGTTTGAGTCCCATGGACATACCTCATCCTTTGGATTCTCTCCACCGCCTCTACTGCCTTTTTCTGACACTTTTGACACCTCCTCTATTGACACTGCTCCAGCAGGGTCCCTGAAACAAGGTTTTGAGAGATGTTTTAGAGGTGCCACAGATATGAGCATAAATTTAGTACAATCTCCTTGATCTGATAGCCACATCAGGTGGCTCCACAAAGTGGTAAATATGTAATAAGTATGTAAGTAAGTAAGTTGTTTACTTGAACCACCTTTCATGGCAGTCACCCCAAGAAGAGTCCATTTAATGTGGTTACTATGAAAGCTTCAAGGCATGTATAATATAGATCTGTTTTTGTATGCAAACATGTGTTCTGTCTCCAATTAAAATATATTTGTATAAAAATGTAAGGAAACACGTATATGCAGAGCTTAGTAGAAAGTGTATAAATTCAAAATGAAATAACCAAGTCTATTTACACGAAAGGAAAGAACACAAAATTGTTTTTAAGATGTTACTAAGTACATAGTGATATTTAAATGACAGTGAATTAAACTAGTTCAAAACATCAAATAATGAATGATATGGATAATATCAATACTATTCACACCACAAACTGCATGCTAAATACAGAACTAACAAACTATGGGAACTAAACAGAATTTTAACAGTTATAAACAAAACAGCACAAAATCAGTGAACGTATATTCTTAACACAGTCTCAGAAGATAATGTTTTGTGACTTCTTGTAACTCATTTATGTTCCACAGATCTCCTAAATTAGTGCTTTTAAAACGGTGGCACACATATCACTGGTGGTAACTGGGCAGTAGCCTCGTGGTAGGTGAAAAATTTTGGAATAATTTCTTTTAATAATTGAAAGTTATAAGCGTTAATTGCACTGTCAAAATTGTTTTAAATGTGTTGAAATGTAGAGAAAAACATTTCTAAAGTGTATACCGTACACTATTTCATTGTTTAAATATAAATTCAGACTCTACTCTGTCGTCTAAGTGCATTAAATTAGAAACGTAGCAACTGTAAAATTTAAGGTATCCCCAGCGAAACATCCTGTAAGACGAGTATCCTGAAAGTGGGCATTAATATTTACAGTACTTAGTGGTACACACACATTTTGTATCGTGATATTGGTACATGTACATGTTTTGTATCGTGACAGTGGTACGTGAGAAAAAAAAGTTTGCGAAGCACTGTCCTAAATGCGTGCTTATAATTTTTAATCTTATATGTGTGGCAAATATGTGGTATGAAATGTATATCAGATTTTTCCAGGTTTCTTCAGTTATCCTGAAGATAAAAGATTCTTCCAAAGCTTTGGTAAATCTATAACAGGTTACACAGTATCATACTGAAGGAGACAGTATTCTTCACATTAATTCCTAAGGAAATATCAAACATCAAGCACAAAATTATTAAACAATATTTCATTTCCAAATGTTTATCTCTACAAATATATAATTTATTGACTTGTTCGAGTGTTACACATGTAGCAAACGGATGATAAATAAATGATAAACTCTAGCTTCTATTAAATTTAAAAGATAAATTGATACATACCAGTTTAAACAAAGTTTTTGTCACTGCTACTGCCATAGTCATAACAAGAATTAATTTTTTCACGTGCTTATTTACAATTTCTATGTCTACATGGGTACTACTTGAGAGCTGTCCAGTTTTACAGTTTCTGTGCTAGCATCTGGCCATAACTGATGCCTGCAAAAGTGGTTGTTATGGAGCAAATGACATGAATGTTACATTCTGTCTAACAATGCCATCCATTCTACAGTGCTCAGTCTTGTAATGATAATAAAAGAGAGACTGTATTTATTAATACAACACTTACAGAACATGTAACATTATCCTGTTTTGCCTTGAGAAGAAATTTTCTCCATCATCTAATTTCTTCATAAAAAACAACTGAGGAAAATTGAATTAAGTTAAATACACCTGCTGATAAACTGTTTTAATCATCATCATTTATGCTGTATACAATGGCAAGTTAAGGTAAAAAAAAAACCTGTCATTAGTTTCAGATATATTTTGAATGTGTAAAAACTTGATTAAATAAAGCAAAAAAAAAAAGTCTGAACCTTTACAGGACAGCTACTTACAACTATTTGTAATGAGTGGAACTACACAATACCATCATGCAGTTTAGCAACTGGCCTTCATTTTAGAGAAAAGTATTTATATAAATCTTAAAAATAATTTTTGGGCTTTTTTTTTACAACACACTCCATCACTCTGGTGTGCAGAGATAGTGTGAGCTATATACTGTATGTGTTATTGGTATTTATGCAAAGTGAATAAATTCTTACCAACATCTTTCCCTTACCTTGTCAACAACTGACATTTCTTGTTTAATGCTCAATGTTTAAGGCAATACAAATAAATGCGAACCACTAACATGCATGAATAATTGCTGAAATTCCCTTTGTATAATGAAAATCTGCCCACCTGGATCTACTAATATTTTGCATAACAATTTAGGTGGTTAGATATACAACTTATTATGATTTTTACAAATGTAGCCTATAAACCAGCTCAAAATAACAATTGTGGCACTTTGGCACACCTCCCCCCCCCCCCCCCCAAAACCAACCCCAAAAAACAACTTGGGGCCCTTTGGCCCCCCCCCCCCCCCCCCCCCCTACACACACACACACAACGACCTGGACATCCCTGTACTAACATGTAACATTTGGTATGTTAGGCACTGATCCATAATACTTTGAAGCAATCACCAAATGAGCTGCAACTGATTCACATCTAATATAGCTCTGTGACATCACTCTTAACATTGAAACAATTTGTGATAGGAAATGCAAAAACATGCTTCAATTAGTTTTGGTCTTGGGTTCATTCATTGCTCTCTGAAGCCAAAACGGACCCAAAAGAAAGATATTTAAAAGACACTGCTCCATCTACAACTCCATTTTTAAACAGATATGAATGTATAATTTTTACACTTCTTACTACATGTTTGTTATCTTCATAGAAAATTAATATGAATTCTCCCAGTGTTTGTATATGCAATAAATTGAAGTGGCACATAAAATAAAAAAATGAAAAGTTATTTCTCCAACCATTGTCACAGCCACATGTAATTAATTTTGCGGCAAGAAATGGGGACAAAATATGCCGGTGCTGCATATATTAGAATGGTCCTGACTAGAAAATTTAATTAATAGAAGGGTTAACTAGTCCTAATGCAAGGCTTGGCATACTAAATAGAGTCACTCCTCACCCATTGCAGTTTTGACTTTACACAATTGAAAATTTTTAAATATGTAGGGGAAGAAATTTTTCCAAACACTGAAAAATTCAAATACATGCTGATAAACATGTGTGGATGTGCACTTGACTATTGCATAAGGTGACACCATCAGCTACCCAAGCAATGTACACAGGTTTAATGTCCAAAATGTATGTATGTTAAGCAGTTGGGTATGGGTCTGCAAGTGTTTGCATTCACATTACCCTATTTTCCCCAAAAGAAGTTTATCCAATGTGGTTTTGCCCCAGCATGCCACAATCACTCCCACTAAACCCTGAAACACTTCATTTTTTTGACCACTAGAAATAACAAGCACTACCAACAAACATATCTCTAACCTGAACTACAAAGTTACAGAAGAAACTCAGAGAGTGCAAGGGCTATATACAAGTCTTGAGAATAGATCTGAAACCTAGAGTTGAATTATGGTTGAATTTTGTGCTGATATAACTTTAAAAACATAATCTTTGCATGTGATCGAATTCATCACTGCTTGTAAAAGAACACACACACGCACGCACGCGCGCGCGCGCGCACACACACACACACACACATCTATATATATATATGCATACATATACACAGACACACACACACCATTAATTCAAGATTAAAAATTTAAGCCTTTGCCATGCCACTGAAATTCAGTAAGTCCTGTAATGATTACACTGCACTAACTAAATCTTTATGTCATTTATGTTTGCATTATGTCTGTGTGCAAAAGGAAACATCTAAATTTACTAGTCTACTATTTTCGGCATGGCAAAGGATTGCAGATGCAAAAAGTTTAATAAATGAAAGAGAAAGAAGTTATATCAATTGAATAAAGCAAGAACATGCTCCTACCACTCCAAATTTACTGTCATGCTTCAAGTATAGCAGCAGAGCTTAGAAGCAATGGAACAGAATTCCACATGATTTGACAAGTTTATGCTGACAACCCAGGACTTGATCATAGAAACCAAAAATGACAAAAAAAAAAAAAAAGAATTGTGAACACCTCAATAGAGAGACATTGGTAAAATGTACATGAATACAGGCATAATCATAATGGCTGTTTGAACTGTCACAAAGGCTACAACACCCAGAAAAATTAAGAGTGGAACCAACCACATTGATTGGCACACAACACCTAGAAAATGTGACACAACGTACTAAAATACAAGTTCCTATGGACTTACAGACTAGACCAAAGTGCTGATGAAGCCTTCGATTGACAAGGCAGATCACCCCTGAAAATTAAGTCATCATTACTTTACTCATGCTACCCAAAAGAAATTTAAAAAATGTTAAAAGAAATATATGAAGCTTTATCAGAGATGCATACTGAAAGAGAAGAAATAAATTATGTTTCAGACTATTTGCTTTCTTTAAAAATGCAGCAGAAGTAAAGTTACTAAGCAGAAATTAAAGCAATAAAATGTGAGTACAATGTACATGAAATTTAACTATTGTACTTCTTTTAGGGGTGCAGTGCATAGTTTATTTTATTTATTAATCTATGAATAATGCTATTTCTTTACAATTAATCAATTAGGCCTATCAATGTACATAACATTAAATTTATTTATACAAATGTTGGAGTAAACGCAATGAATTGGTAACACAATTTACAAGCAAGGTTTAGAATATGCTCATCGTCCAAGCTTAATATAACAGTGGGAGGTAGGTGTAAAATGAATAATACAGGCACATATACTAAGCATTTTATACTGTAAAGTAAAAAACATTTGCACATACAATATTCTGTAGTGTCAAATGAACAATGCTTGCACATATATTAAACATGTAAAATTGATAATACTTGCACATACACTAAGCATGTTATGGTAAAAAATGAATAAAGCTTTAACATACACAAAGCATAATACAGCCACTCCCTGACTTATGACCATCTCACTCACAACCAACCAAAGGTACAACAAAAGTTTTCTTAAGAAAACTTGAATTCAAACAACTATAGGAAAATTCATCACAATTTTATTTTAAATTATATTTCTACATTACGTTGAAGAAACTCTATTCATGATATTTTGTAACAGAATGACTACCTGAATCCCCCCAGCCTGGTGGAGGATATATATTCCACCTCTTTTTGTATTTTCAACTTATGACCAGTGTTCAATGCATCCTTTTCATAAGTCTGGGAGTTCCTGTATAGTGTAAAATGGGTGAAGTTTGCACATAAATGAAGCATGTTATAACGTAAAATCAACAGTGCTTGACATAACATTAAGCATGTTACAGTAAACAATGCAATTTTAGAACAGCTCTTCAAGTTACCGTAATCCACCACTAAAGAACAGACCTCTCCGGTACACTGCTGACTGCAGGTTGAATGACTTTCCCTTCACACTAATAAAGTATAGTGCAAAACACCGTGCAAAGTCAAGTGGAATTTTCATAGTTGTTGAAGGAATCATGTTAATGTTTTCACCTAAGTGTTTCTTCTTACAGACTTACATTTTTTGTTGCCTCTAGTATTATTACTTTTACAGTTAATTGTAAAGTATAACAAGTGTATTGCTGATTTGATGGTAATGTGTAAAACCAACCCACACTCTATACCACACTGACCCTCAGAAACTGATAAATGTAATGAATTTGATTAATCCAATGAAAAACAAGGACACAAATAAAATCAAAATTCAATTTTTTTTTCCATTTCCTCAGTCATTTTGATCTCTGAAAAGCTTCCTATAATCAAAGCAACATGAATACTGCATGCTTGTCTCCTCTTAACCTTTGGCTTTATAAACATGGAGTTAGTGATAAAAAGGTAAAGTTGTCTCTGTACATGCCCTGAAGGCATGTGGGCATAGCACAAATTTAGCTCCACTCATTGTTTAACTTGATACTGGATGGAGGTGAGTGGTCATTTCCACGCCCTGTCCTCCTGAATCCTTGAGTGAAAGATCCATCAAGAGGAGGCTGGGTGGGCCACAGAGCAAGCCTGGATGTTTTTGAAAAGAGAATATCTTTTGCCCCTGCCAGGAATTGAAACAAGGCTCCTGTCCTCCAGCCTGTAACCTAGTCACATGGTGACAATGCTGCCCATTGAAAAATATATTTTATAGTCACAGAAAAGGCCTTATCACCATGAATTGTGATATCCAGAACAAACTGATCCACAATTAAGGGATTATGTAAACCAAAAATTAAAGGAGAAAAAGTAATACATATAGCAAGATGCAGCACTGATGCACTGAATGACTATAGTGAGGAACAGATGCAGCTACGTGTTGGTGGCTGTCTATGAATTAATTGGTGGTGATGGTGTGTTGCATCATGCACCTACATCTTACAAATAACCAGGCTTAGAAATACATTGTTACTAAACTTTAGTGACTGTGTTCATATTTAACACACTTGCTTTTAGCTTTCATGAGTTCTTTCTACCATCTTTGCTGTACCTAACATTAATGGATGTTATTTCCTACACCTTTCAAATCTCTCATCAGATTGCTCTAAATGTCTCAAAGTGTATCAAAATGAGATCCTTTCAAGAGGATTTAGAAAAGTAACATAAACCGATATGCCAAATGTCGTGAATGTTCTTACACTGGTATTAGTTTGACAGTCCATTACTTTACAGAAAGTTCTATGTGGTCAGGTGCAGTGCCATGACAAGAAATTCACTTGTACAGTCAAATATGAAGTTGGTCTGCTTCAACATATATGCCGGCTCTGTACATTTATAAACCTGAAAGTGGAATGCTTGAGTGACTGTTGTGGAGGAACAAATTTAAAATGGACATTAAAAGGATGACATGAACACAAGCAAAACTTACTATTGTTGTTACTTGTTACATAACAGCTTAAGTCTGGTTATTTGTCACACTCTTTCAACAAGAGTACTTGCCTTTTACAATTTTCATTGACAGTGCAATCACAGTTTACCATTGTTTGCCTGCTCACATTGTTTAGACCATAATCCTTACCTTCAGAGCCTGAGAACATGCCAATGTGTGACTGTACATACCACTATTCTAGCAACAGAAAGAAGTACACAGATCTGATTTAAAGTAATAACTCATTTTAACCCTTTCCATGCTGCAAGCAAGATAACTCATTTACAGGTACTATGCTTTGCATCTGTTTATTCTGTAACAATATCAGCAAAATAAGTGTATCCAATCATCACTCAACAGTCACGTTCTTAAAAATGTAAATTATATGCCACTAAACACTAATAGAAGATGGTAGTTTAGATAAAATCCAGCATGGAAAGGGTTAAAATGTGTCTGCTACGAATAGAGACCATGGTTACACAACTTCCATCTCAATGACTAACTGTAATTGAAACCAGTGATGGTTTAATTGATTACATGAAGTCAAGGGTGTCTGATTTGAGTAAACAAATTCCATTGGGCATCGTTGTGTTTGTTATTAAGTTTAACCGACTATGCCTTCTGTACTGAAGAGATTATACGGGGTCAAATGGGATAATGACAGTGTATGTTAAATTGATCTTTTACATTCATTCATCCAATCATTCTTACTTTTTCATGCATCTCCATTAATTCACAAAACTTCTTTTGTTCTTCCTTCTGATCTTTCTTGTATTCTAATATTCAATAAAACAGACTCAGCAAATCACATTCCTAAATTCATTTTCCATACCCTTTTATTTCTTAACAGTTTTTATTCACTCCTTTTAACACCAAAAGGGTCAACCCTGGACCTAAAACTGAATGTCTAACCACATAAGAGTAATTTTTGGCAATATACTAATTCCTTAATACAGCTGCAACTTAACTCTATAATGAACTTCAATTTACTTTACAGTATTACTTGTACAACACTTTCTTAGTTGTATATTGCATCCAAGATTCCAGAATTTTTCCTGTTCTTGTAACCAGAATTTTGCCCTAGGTACACTCTGTGTTTTCTGTCACTCCAATCTCTTACCTGTAGGGGATGTCACTTAGATTGGACTGGCTATGTGAATGAGTAACCCTGCTGGACAAGTCCTTTACACCTGACACTGCCAGCTCATGCACTGATCCTGACAGGCTCCTATCACTTCCCCTGCGCTGCCCCAGTGCTCCAAAACCCTGCTGCTGGAGTGAAGCCACGACCTGCTGTTGCAATAACAAAGACTGATTCGGTGCACTACTTGTTGAAGTCTTCTTCTTTGCAGGCACACCAAATCGAAAGATCCTGAAAATGAAGTGCAAAGAAATTAAAACTCCCCCAACATATGCGCATAGAACACTCTCCCATTTAGTGAGAAGAATACTGCAATTAAAAATCATCTGCTATAAGAAAACAAATTTGGCCACACTTCAGAATGTGTTTGTGTTTACCTTGTAATAACCAAAAGTATAAAAATCTGACTAATATATTTAGTTGTCACAAAGCTAATGCAGTCAGCAGGACAAGAAAAAATATATTTCTTTGGAAGATTTTGATGTGGAACACTCGATAACATGATCACTAAGGTCAACAGAACCCTCATAGATGAAATATGTTGTTCTTATACCTTCAATAAGGTACTACATCCAAACCACGTGAAGATGGAAATAAAGTTCGGTATTTAAAATGAGAGACAACTGAACTTGAAGGAGTAATTTAGGAGCTGTAATCAAAGGTACAGTGACGTGAAGTATACATACAGAGGCCTACAGTAACAGATGGAGTGGGGTCACACACATATTTATACTTACTTACTTTTTCTTAATTCCTTATTTATTTACTTGGTGATAGGGCTGGTGACAAGTGTTTTGATGTTATGATGATTGTGTGTACATTACCATTGTGACTGGGTAGTATTTGAAGGATACATACCTTGTTGAAATTTCAAGACTTCATGCATTGCATTATTGACAGCATTTTCCAAAATGTCTGATTTTGTATAAAAGAGTAATTTCATCCTTAAATACCAAAAGTATCTTCTCATAGGAATGATTCATATTTACAAGAGAAGCTTTGTAAATTTCATAGATGAAATATTATATGCTCCTTAGAATAAAACCAATTTGTTATCTTGCCATAACTTTACAACATGTGAATCATGACATATTACTGCTGATTTTACTGCCCTTAGTTTTACAACCTTTTGTGGGTTTTAGCTTTCTGAACCAGGTCATTCCAGGCCAAGACATATTACTACCAAAAATATATTTTTATTGACTTTACAGCAAAACTGGGCAGTGGTTTCCAACATACCTTGACAAAAGAAAGGAAAGAGTGGATATTAATTATATACGAAAACAAAATCTAACACCAACTTGACTGGGGTGCTGTAAAACCCAAAGTTCCTCCGGGTTCCATAGCTGGTTTGCTGCGTTTTCCTCAATATGTCAACATTCCACTCCCATCTGTAAATTCGCAGTTGAATCCTACACTTTTGCTCATGTGAAGAGAAACATTACTCACATAACATTCTAACAGAGGCTACTTTATAAATTGCATTAATGATCCTTTGCCGAGTTAACAATATGTGTAAAACAAATAAAAACACATTAAATGTCAATAAAATTAATTTTTTGAAATTTGTTACTAATATGTATTACACAAGTAGAAGTTACAGTAATAAGGCAATGAAAAAATTATTTACATTAAATTTATTGACCTGTAAATTGATACCCTAAACTGGGACAAACATACTGAATATTTTTATACATTTTCACCAAGTATCACAGTTGCAACTGTGACTGGAAACAATATATTAATCCCTGCTTATTTCAACATGCCTTGCCCTGAGGGCAATGCCACTAACACTAAGAGACGTTTTAAAATCAGTTTACTTTGTATATTTCTATTCTGTTACCTACGATACAAGTCTTCAGGAAATTCAGCAGACAAAAAACTGTTCATGGCAGGTGTAAACAAAAACATCTCTTGTAAGGAAGTCATTTAAATAATTAATATATTTCCCCTTGCCAATGAATATTTATCCTTGTTATTGTCTTTTGTTGTAGGTAATGTGGAAATGTTTTAAACAAATTAAGAAATATGAAATATAAATGCATGACATAAATGTGACCACCATGCGCCAAATGCTAACCTTACTAGGTATAAGAAAGTTGTGTACTGTGCAGGAACCGAGATATACAATGCTCTTCTGTCCAACATTAAAGTTTTAACCATGATATACAAAATATTTAACCTTTAGGAGACAGATTCCAATGCCAATTTTATTTCTTGAGAGCCAGGATTTTTTCTGGATTAACATGAACATTTAAACTGCCACCAAGTATACACACAGTGACCAGCATATGGTATGCTAGGTCATTTGCCAATACCTTTTAGAGACCAGCATGTAGTCCCTTCCTGATAAAAGAAAAATGGTTTACAATGAACAGTAACTTTGAAGTTAGACAGGTGAAAACCACCAACAGTAACAATATAACTTATCACAACTAATTCTGTTACCCTTCCTCCTTGATTGTGTATTTTTTAATAGCAATTAAAGAGTTAATCTGCCTATAACTATTAAGCTAAAATACATTATCTACTATACTTTTTACTACTGAATTTTCTATACACAGTATCCTGAAAGAATGAAATAAATTCTTCAGTTGTTTCAACTAAAACTAAAAAACAAAAACAAACCTTTTCTTCTGGGAAGGTTGTACTCCTGCAGCTAGAAGGTTCTTGTAATGCTCAGAGCGAATGAAACGTGGGTAGCAATCTTTTTTAAGCAAGAGTGTATATACATGCTCTGCTGCCGAGTCGAATGTGAATCGTGTTGGTGTGCGCAGTTCTTGGTGTACTCGTTCCATTGTTTTCCCATCAATGTTGATTTCACACGGTGCACCTGGGGCCAGGAATTCACTGCAACCAAAGTTTTGCAACTTTTAAACTTTTAACTATTATGAACAAAGCAGTTTTATAGTGTAGAAAATTAAGTTATACAGTCATTCTTCCAAATGTACAGAATGCCGTAATATCACGTTTTAGTTTTGAGAAATTCCACAAAAAGAAAGAAAGTAGTGTCACAGATACAAGCACAGATTTAACTGAAATAAGTTGACACTCACACTCATACACATATGTGTACTTGGGGCTGATATATGGTAAAGGGAAAGCTGTCCCTATGCAAGACAGATACATGGTGGGAGATACAGCTCCACTCACTGAATTTTTGCACTAGACAGTGTAGGTGGTCCACTTCATGCCCAGGAGGCTTCATCCAATATAAAGCAGACCAAAACATGATGGCATTTGTGAATCCTTATATGCAGAACACATACCAGTACTTTAATATTTGCCATTTTTATGGTTCCTTGTTGTCATTAATGGTTTAACTGAGAAGGAAGTGAAACCAATATATCTGTAAATATTGTCACTGTAGGTGTTCTGTTTCTTTGTTTTGACAAGGCTTGAATTTCACAAGAATGAAATGTTATTATTTGCATGTTCCAGATCTTGTAACTCCAGTAGATGCCTGTGTGCAGGGACTAGTTAAAGAAATATGCATGATTTCGTACAAAGAAATTAGTGTTGGAAATATCCTATAGAGTAGTAATCATGATGGCTATTATCTTCAGCATATATCATTAACTGTAAATTTGCATGAAAAAGCGATTTATTCAGGCCATGAAGCACTTAAATTTGCTTTATGCTAAAATACACTGCATTAATTTGTAACTCCAATCTCTATGAAAACTTACTCAAAAATTTCCCTCACTTTGCGATGAATCTGGGACTGTGAACTTCGCCTCAAGTCATTCACTGCCATCCAAAACCTAATATTCTCATGACTATATTCCTTGCTCAAATAGGCCGTGAATTCCTTCAGTCCTATATGGAAACAGAAAACAGATCCTCATCAATATGACCAGAGAAAAGTGTTTGCAAATGGCAAAGAGGTGTGCTGAATTTAAAGACAAACTGCTCATTCACACCACTGAACTCATTGAAGAAACATGGTGTATGTTTATTTCTCTGACCCATCCTTTTCATTTTTGTAATTCACCACCACAGTAATTATTTATTTCAAACCTTGTCGAAGTAGATTATATAATTTCTTTATTACAGCTTTAATAAACTCATCATTTTAGGCACATTTGCACAGTCATGAAAAGTGCCTGTTAGCTTAGCCATGTCTGATGGTCTATCTGTCCGCCCATCCATCCAGCCATCCATTTGTCTGCATGTATCAATTAGGCTGTCACTGGATAGATTTGTGTCAAATTTAACATTGGAGACTCTATGAAAAATTCGTCAAGAAAACATAAATTTGACTAAAATTGGATGAAAATTTGGTACATGCCATGTTTCATATCATTAACTATGATTCAGGATCTCAACAATGCAAAGCCATTTTTGCATTTCAATGAAAACAATGATTAGGTAAACGTGCTATAATGTTATATGTACATTGCCTATCTTATTTATATTTACATGATATAAGCTCATTTATATTTTTTTGTTACAAAATGAAAATAACAAAGATTTTCATATATTTCTACAAACTAGAGGAGTGAAAAAAATGTTTATATGACTCTGTATATTCATTGTTCTTCTGTCGAAATGGGTTATATTCAATACATAACCAACTTTCCAAGAGTATGTTTATTGGGTCTAGTTTGGTGCACAGAACAAAATGTATTTCTCTTTCTTAATTATTATAACTAACTGGTCTTTGTAACAGGATGTATATTAGCCCCGGAGCAATTTCATTTCATTTATTTTATCATCCATTTGCTACATGTGTAACACTTGGACAAGTCAATCGAAGCATAAGATAAAAGAGAAAAACATATTCACAAACATGTTATGAAGAATTACATACATTCCAGTCAACATAACCTATAAGAATCATCGTTCAACAAAACAAATGTGAACATTTAATCTGATTAATATAAACTAATCTAATTACAAAGTAGTAATTTTTACAATAAAATAGAAATTCTATATTCATCTTATTTTATTTATGTTATTAATTATAGATTCTACTGTTTTCTTCAAACATAAAAGCTCGTTTAATGTATCAAAAGGAAGATCCAGTAAAAATAACTTTAATTTTTGTTTAAAATCCCTAAAACTTCCCAATTGCTTTATTTTAATTGGCATCTTGTTGTACAACCTAATTCCCATATTTATCACACCCTTCTTAAAGACTGAAGTATTTTAACTTAGAACATGGAAATTACAGCTTCTTCTTTTATCATATTCATTCATGTTTAAATTCCTCCATAAATAAACTTTTTTTTTTAACGTAGCACAACATCTCAAAGATATATAACACAGTCACTGTGAGAATCTTTAACTCTTTAAAGATTTACGAACAAGACTCTCTATTGTTAAGTCATTTAATTGAATGAAGTACCCTTTTGTGTATTTTTATACCTTTACACTCTCAATTTCCCCACCCCATACTTTATTAAAGACTATAATTTTGCAAAATAATATTTCTTAACATAAATAATATTAAGTCTCTCTAGTGAAGCAATCATATAAAATATGTTGTTTAACTTTGAGCACAAAACCTGATTGTGGGTATTCCATTTTAGATTGTTTGAAATATCAGTTCCTAAGAAATTTGTTTTAGATGCACAATTAATTTCAGCATTATTATAAACTATCTTAGGCTTTATTAAATTACTAGTTTTGTTAGAGTGAAATAACATTGCTCTGGTTGTATCGGTATTAATGGGAAGGCTGTTATTTGAGAACCACGTTTTAAATTGTTTCATAAACCTATTTAGCCTTTCCTGTACAGCATCAACATTTTTGTCTAGAATACATATTTTAATATCATCAGCACAGAGGGCCAATTATGCATTCTGGATGTTTAAAGGTAACTCATTTATATATAATAAAAACAAATGGGCTTTAGGAAAGACATAACCACTTACAGGATTGCATTTCAGCCAACAGTCAAAAGCAATTATCCAAAGAATGTACATTGGAGGAAAGGAATAATCTGTGACTGGCAAAAACTTTTACTCTTGAAATTATGAAATATTGTTATGGAAATAATATTTGTGAATGAGTTCAGGGTCTGTCTTTCAGTGATAAAAATAAATGATGTAATAAAATCATGTGATGAAGAAGTAGCTCAAGATTTATTCTTAAAATAGGAAACAGGAAAATGTGGTAATTCCTCAAGAGTCAGTCCTAACACTGTCTTTGGCTTTATAGCAGACAGAAGTGACCTTCCTCCACAAAGAAATATGTTGTTAGTATCCATAATATTCACTGATGACACTAATGTCACAATTACTAGTAAGAATGTTGATAATGTCTGTACTCATATGAGTAAATGGCTTACTGTTGACTGCTTTGAAAAAGAAAATCCTTAGAGATTGTAGTCTTCTACAATGTTACATGCCAAGTGGTAAATAGTTACTGACATTTCAACAGAATATAACACCTCCACTTCTACCAGCCGACATGGCAGAACATCCCAGAAGACTTGAATCTTCATCAACACTGCTGTGAGAATTTGAAATCTCATAAAATTACCACAGCCACGTCTTGTACTAAACCTAGAATGTAATGCAGAAGTCTGTTTGAAAAACTATAAACTTTATCTTTTTCCTGTGAATATGCATTTTCCTTTATGAATTTCGCTTTCAATAACCTAGAATATCTTCTTGACAAATTCAACTATATGGCACATTCACACAAGGAATCATCAAGATCTTCATACACTAATCGCAGCATTTAATCTCTTAAAAAATGTGCATTTTGTGCTAACATAAAGAGGATTAACAGCATACCCTCTAAGTCACAAATTTAGCCAAAAAGTAAAATAATTTTTATGAGACACAAAAAGAGAGTTTTGACTCCCTTTTCTGATCAACAACCTAAGCAACAGCTCAGCCCAGTCATACCTAAAGCCAGCACAGGCACTGGGCATAGAACTAACATTCATTACTTAAATTGCTTAACAATTATAACTCAACTACTTCATTTCTTTAGTCTCCAACGTGTTTATGATTGCAAATGGTGATATATTTTAAGGTACTACCTGAATATTTTCTGGATAAACCAAAGAAAGCCACAAAAACTCTCAGTTAAGACACAAAGTATCAGTTCAGTTACTTTCCTTTTTTTCAGACTCACCTGAATTGGAAATGAAGAAGATTAGCAATGTAACTGTATCAGTTTTACTATAAAAATGTTAGGCATACTTAAACAATGATATATATATATATATTTATATATATATATATATACACCAGGTCACATTAATGTGATCTGAGTATGTGTATGTAAATATCATTGTACTGATATATAATTGTGTATAGATGGAATATAATACATTATATAATTTGTTACTACACAACGGGATGGCCTCTGTCAAAAAAAAAAGTACTTGAATGAACCTAAAAGACTTCTAAATAATCCAACATAACTCTTCATCATGCCTAATATGATAAAACTTAGTGATATAATGTGTTTCTTACTGTATGTAACAAAACGTAATATATACGAAGGGCAATTAATACAACTTGTTTTGTACCGCTGGGCACAAGGAATTGAAATGGTGTGGCAAAGAAATGTTATGTTTAGTACACTACATAGCATTCTATTGTGACTCATAAATATGCCCCACATATTAAGAGACATAATATTTTTACCTGTTGGATCTGACACCAGTTCCTCCATTACAATAGCCCATCGCTTCACCCTCTTTTCTGATATTACTTCAGCTCTGAAAAAATAATGTTCTGTACACGTCTATGAAATTCCAAAGTCACTCTCCTAAGTGAATAACTTTTTAAAATATTTTTCATAATTATTAGATTCCAATCATAGTTGCTTTATATATTTTGAAAGGTGATGAAACAGTGTGTTGTCATTTAATTTTAAAATAGCATGTCAAATGTGACAAATCTCACATGAAGTTTGGTCAGAAAGTAAGTTTATAAAGCACATGTCTTGAAATGATTCACTGAATCCTTGATTTTATTGTATAATTTCACTTTGTGACAGTAATTCCTTTTCTAGGTAGTCCTCCTGAAGTCAGGGACATGTCATCACACTGCAGTATGAGATCCATGATCCCATCTCCACAGAAGAAAATGTCCTGTTCATTGAATTATATTTTAACTCTTGACTGCAAACTGTTATCTGTTTTCAAACTTCAAGTCTCTCAAATATGTCCTTCCTCAGCTGAAGCATGCAGCCATTGAGTGTGGGCTTGGGACTTGGTGAAAAACTTCTTTCAGGCCCCAGGGCAAGGATGAACCAGCTAAAGATCTTTACGCTAAATCAGAAGGACAACTCTCAATTGCAGCATGATTTGGGCTTGATCTGAAATCGTTAATTAGTACAGTTGACAAATGATGATACTAAAGCGAAAGACAAAAAAGTATGCAACAATCAGAACCCTGGGCCCCGGTAATTTGTACCAGCTTCCATTCCCCTCTCTTCAGCACAGCTAAAGCATAATTTAGGAGGCCCAAATTTACTAAGCTCTGGTAACTGCAGTGTAGGACAGTTGAATTCTACATATGTAAAAGGGGTACAGAAATTCATTCTATCATTAAGTTTATTTACTCTTAGCAGCAGCCTTTATTTATGCCAGTAATGGCACCTACATTAAAATTAACAATGTGTTTTGATGATTTTCCATGCATCATTTCCATTTCTTTTTGAACACATTATACATGGTTTAGTATATATTCATGTGTACCTAATTCCCAGTTTTGTGTTCATTATGATATGTTTGTTAATAACAGTGACATTGGTTGAGTGTATAAAGGCTGTTGGTAAGAATAAAACGAATTAATAAAGCCATACAGTGGGAAATTAATAATGTTCATTGTACCGCAAGTGTCTCTAGGTGTTATGTAAAAAAATAATCCTGGGTTGTACATTATGATTCTTATATCAGATTCAGTGATCACTTTAAGATGCAGTGAAGCCTGGATTTTATATTTTTTGACACTATGTTTTCCTTAATTCTATGCATGTTTTTATCAGTCCTGCAAAAAATTCCATGCAGGAAATATTTTCCCCTCAATAGACACTTGTGCCTCCTAACCAGTTCCTTGATTATGTGTTCAAATTAAGAATAAATTACTATATTTCTGTTGTTGTAGGTACTTGAATGGGAAATAATTTGAAAAATAATTTTTATTTATAATTTTCTGTGTCTTCTTTTCACATGTTAAGTGCAATTGAGTAACCTAGCTTAGCTACTGACACTAAATTGTTCTTAAAACATGGTGGCAAATTTTGACCAGTGTTGCAAGCTAAGCCATGTTATTCCACTGTACACAGCATATGACATGAAAAAATGTCAGCCACTTGCAAATAATGAATACACAATGGCTGCCCACATAGTAATGTGAACTACATTGACTGGAGCCACCAGAAGGCAAAGAAGAAGCAAATCACTAAGGGACATGTGGAAGCAGTGAACTAGAATACATTCTTAATATAATAATTTGAATCAGATAACATTTATAATGTAATGCAGTATTAATTTAGTGTAAGTAATTTCAATAACTACAACAATTTTCATATCCTTGAGGTTACATTCATTTTAAATGGTTCCTTCAGGATTATAAATTCCAGGTTTTACTGTACATTTACTCTAAACTTACTTTCTACCCAGGTTTTTAATGATATGCAGAATGTTGTACACAGCAAACATACAATGGACTATTTAGCTCCCAGAAGGTCTGATCTTCAGTGACCCATGGATTAGATGGTTGGGCTCCTGAACTGAAAGGATCATACTCTGTGTATGTTTCGCAGTGTTGTATCAGATTGTCCAGTGCTTGCGATACCTTAACACGAGTCCGCACAAGACAACTCCGCAAGAAGTCCACCTGTAAATCACGTTGAAATCATAAATTGTATGCACAGCAATGACAAACAAGTATAAAAAGTACAATGTGGCACAGAATAGAGTTTCCAGAAGATGCAATAAACCAGCAAATATGGCAAAGAGTAATTCAGAACCAGTAACTGATGTAACACTGGAAAACAGTTATAGATAAATATAGTAACCTAAGTGTAAAGCATTATTAAGTATTTTATTACACACAACAAGTGCCAATGAAGTTCTGTCACACTGCTGGAACACTTCAACATGGCGACTAAGGTTTATAAATTCTTTTAAAAGTGTCATGCATTACACTGAGCAGTGTATGTGATATTGCCATGTACATCATGTAGATTTTTACATGTCAAAAATTTATGGAAACATTCTTCATCATATTAAGACACCTTGTTTTAAATGTAATCTTCAACCAAAACATGAGTCTATAAAGAAAAACGCTATGTAATAAACTCTTTTCAGTTCTAAAATTTTCTGTCATGGGTGTTGAAAGTTGTTTAGTTATAATTTTACCTCACGTTTCAGATTTTCAGGCATCCTTCTCTTAGTGTGACTTCCCCTCTTGCTTCTGGTGGGGACTGGGACTGGTTCTAGCAGGCTCAGGTAACCAGGTGGGGGACGATACACTCGCCAGTATGCTCGTTCCTGGCTGTCACTCACAATTTTGTCGCCTTTCTTACGTTCTTTTGCTAAGCGAACCTATCATAAATGAAATAATGACAGTGGAAACATTTAATACATTAAAAATGTGTCTTAAAACATATGTGCAAATAATATTAAATTTAAAAATCTTCAGTGGGGTTATATGTTGAGTGATTAGGAAATTTAAAATTTATAGCCATAAAGTGTAATACAATAAATTTCAACTTGATGTGTCTTACAGAATGTGTAATAAAAAGTGCTTTATGAGAAACATTTAAGTAATTTAATATTTTATTCTCTGTCTCTAGCTCACCACACAGAAGCAGAAACCCCCAAATACTTAAACTTACACACACACACACCTAAAGAGTGTTCTTGCTCTTTCACGGTCTCTTAATTTTTCATTTGTATTTCATCCCACTTTCCCATTCTAAAGTCTCTTGCTTTCTTATTATGCAGTAGATCCCATACAGGCATTTTATTTGTCCCTCTTCCTAACGGCAATTTTAATTAAATTCTTTCCTACATTGCCTCTCGTATTTATGCTATCATTATATTTCCATCTGCATTTTTCATGATTGTGTAGGAATGCAAGTAAATGACAATGAAAGCAAAGTTCTTAAAGACAATGGTCTTTGGTGTGCATGATGTTAGTAATTTTTTCAGCAATTGTACAAATAGCACACTATCTACCTCTTTCTTTTAATTCACTGAAAATAGTACCTATGTAACAAATTTCCTTCTAAGTTAGATTATGTAAGGTAAAGATAACGTTGACCCTATAACAAGCCAGAAAGGCCCAGAGGGGGAGTAGAGGTATAGCTCTATTCCTTCTTTAACCTCGGTGCTAGATGGGGGGGGGGGGCGGGTGGTCAGCGTCGCGCCCGGGCCGCTCTGCCCCAGGAAAGCTCCCTGGTACCCATGTTACAGGAGGGGGGGGGGGGGCCTAG
>Ga0131853_10003171_pt1 | contig 29484 bp, 27 predicted proteins | sample TergutLab28metaG_FD_92764 | JGI IMG/M metagenome (GOLD analysis project Ga0131853, IMG submission 92764) | Labiotermes labralis P1 segment gut microbial communities from Petit-Saut dam, French Guiana - Lab288 P1 (version 2) (version 2) | ecosystem: Host-associated > Arthropoda: Insects >... | reverse complement strand
CGCTACTCCGTCGACTCCGCGATCGGGACCTCGCTGGCCGTCGCCGTCGGACCGCGACGTTTCACGGAGTTCCTCGCCGGGATGCACGCGATGGACGAGCACTTCCGGACCACCGACGCGGCCCACAACGTGCCGATGCTGATGGGGCTGCTCAACGTCTGGTATGCCAACTTCCTCGGCGCCCAGACCCACGCCGTACTCCCCTACTCGCAGCTGCTGCACCGCTTCCCGGCGTACCTCCAGCAGCTCACCATGGAGTCCAACGGCAAGGGCGTGCGCTGGGACGGGACGCCGGTCACGACCGCCACCGGCGAGGTCTTCTGGGGCGAGCCGGGCACGAACGGGCAGCACGCGTTCTACCAGCTGATCCACCAGGGCACGCGGCTCATCCCTGCCGACTTCATCGCCTTCGCGACGCCCGCCTACGCCCTGACCGACAGCCACGACGGGGAGAGTGTCGACGTCCACGAGCTCTTCCTGGCCAACTTCTTCGCCCAGACCAAGGCGCTCGCCTTCGGCAAGACGGCCGACGAGGTCCGTGCCGAGGGGACGCCGGAGGCGATCGTGCCGGCGCGGGTCTTCACCGGCAACCGCCCGACGGCCTCCATCATGGCCCCCGAGCTGACACCGTCGGTGCTCGGCCAGCTGATCGCCCTCTACGAGCACATCACCTTCACCCAGGGTGTCGTCTGGGGCATCGACAGCTTCGACCAGTGGGGCGTCGAGCTCGGCAAGCAGCTGGCGCTGCAGGTCAGCCCCGCCGTCGCGGGGGACTCCGAGGCCGCGGCGCAGCAGGACGCCTCCACCCAGGCGCTCATCGCCTACTACCGGGCGCACCGGAAGTGACGTGATGGCCCGCAATCCGCTGCGGGACCCGCAGGACCGACGACTCCCCCGGATCGCCGGCCCCTGCGGGATGGTCATCTTCGGCGTCACAGGTGACCTGTCGCGCAAGAAGGTCATGCCCGCGATCTACGACCTCGCCAACCGCGGGCTCCTCCCGCCCGGGTTCTCGCTGACGGGCTTCGCGCGGCGCGACTGGGCGGACCAGGACTTCGCCCAGATCGTGCACGACTCCGTCAAGGAGTACGCGCGCACGCCGTTCCGCGAGGAGGTCTGGGCCCAGCTCGCCGAGGGCTTCCGGTTCGTGCCGGGCAACTTCGACGACGACGCCGCCTTCGAGAAGCTGCAGAGCACGATCGCGGAGCTCGACGCCGTCCGCGGCACGGGTGGCAATCACGCCTTCTACCTCGCCATCCCGCCGGCGTACTTCGGTGCGGTGGTCGAGCAGCTGAAGCGGCACGGGCTCGACGAGAGCACCAAGGACCAGTGGCGTCGCGTCGTGGTGGAGAAGCCGTTCGGCCACGACCTGAAGTCCGCACGCTCGCTCAACCACGTCCTCGGCTCGGTCTTCCCCGAGGGGTCGGTCTTCCGCATCGACCACTACCTCGGCAAGGAGACCGTGCAGAACATCCTGGCGCTGCGGTTCGCCAACGCGATGTTCGAGCCGATCTGGAACGCCAACTACGTCGACCATGTCCAGATCACCATGGCCGAGGACGTCGGCATCGGCGGCCGGGCCGGCTACTACGACGGCATCGGCGCCGCACGCGACGTGATCCAGAACCACCTCCTGCAGCTGATGTCGCTGGTCGCGATGGAGGAGCCGACGACCTTCGACGCCCAGGCGCTGCGGATCGAGAAGCAGAAGATCCTCTCCTCGGTGCGCGTGCCGCGGGACCTCGCTCGCACCACCGCCCGTGGCCAGTACGCCGCCGGCTGGGCCGGTGGCGAGAAGGTGATCGGCTTCCGGGAGGAGGACGGCATCTCGCCGACCTCGACCACCGAGACCTTCGCGGCGGTGACGCTGCACGTCGACACCCGCCGCTGGGCCGGCGTGCCCTTCTATCTGCGCACCGGCAAGCGGCTCGGCCGGCGGGTGACCGAGGTCGCCATCGTCTTCAAGCGCTCCACGCATCAGATGTTCAGCTCCAACTCGACCGAGGAGCTGTCCGAGAACGCGCTGGTCATCCGGGTTCAGCCCGACGAGGGCATGACGGTCCGGTTCGGCTCCAAGGTGCCCGGCACCGCGATGGAGATCCGCGACGTCACCATGGACTTCGCCTACCGGGGCTCCTTCACCGAGGCCTCGCCGGAGGCCTACGAGCGGCTGATCCTCGACATGCTGCTGGGCGACCCGCCCCTCTTCCCCCGCCACGAGGAGGTGGAGCTCTCGTGGAAGATCCTCGACCCGATCCTCGACTTCTGGGCACGCGAGGACGCCCGCGGCAAGGGTCCGCAGGCCTACGACTCGGGTGGCTGGGGGCCGCCAGCGGCCCACGAGATGCTCGCGCGTGACCACCGGGCCTGGCGGAGGCCCTGATGGCGACGTTGCCCGAGACGAACTCCGCCGCGATCGCCGCGGAGTTCGTGCGCGCCCGCATGCACGCCGGCTCACCGGCGATGGGCATGGTCATGACGCTCATCGTCGTGGTCGACGACGAGCACGCCTCCTCCGCGCTGGAGGCGGCCCGGGAGGCGTCGCTCGAGCATCCCGCCCGCGTGCTCGGCGTGGTCCGCGGCACCGCCCGAGGCAAGCCGAGCGTCCACGCCCAGGTCAGGGTCGGAGAGGGCTGGGGAGGCGAGATGGCGCTGATCCACCTGCACGGCGAGGTCGTCCACCACGCCGACTCCGTCGTCCTTCCGCTCCTGCTGCCCGACTCCCCCGTCGCCGTCTGGTGGCCCGCGGAGTGCCCGGACGACCCGGCCACCGATCCGCTCGGGCGGCTCGCGATGCGCCGCGTGACGGACGCCGCCGGCACCACGACGCGGGTGCTGCCGCGGCTGTGTACGTCGTACGCCCCCGGCAACACCGACCTGTCCTGGACGCGCATCACGGCGTGGCGTGCCCTGCTCGCCGCCGCCCTCGACCAGACCCCGCTGAAGGTGACGGCCGCCTCGGTGACCTCGGAGCGGCCCAGTCCCTCGGCCGACCTCCTCGCCGCCTGGCTGGGCTTCCGGCTCAAGGTCGACGTCCGTCGCGCCTGGAGCGACGGCCCCGGCCTCACCGAGGTCACGCTCGAGACCAAGGCAGGGCCGATCCGGATCAGCCGCGACGACGGTCGGCTCGCGACGTTCACCTCGCCGGGCAGCCCTGACCGTCCGATCGCGCTCAAGCGCCGGACCCTGCCCGAGCTCCTGATGGAGGAGCTGCGTCGCCTCGACGAGGACGACGTCTACGCCGCCACGGTGCGGCACCTGGCCAAGGGCGGCTCCGCCGCAGAGCCTGCGAAGAAGACCACGAGCAAGACCACGACCAGGAAGGGCACGAAGAAGTGACCAGCGACAACTCAGGCCGCATCGAGGTCCACGACGGCCCCGCCGACCTCTCCACCGCCGTCGCCGGCGAACTGCTCAGCCGCATCGCCGACCTCCAGGCCGGCGGGCACGTGCCGCACATCTGCCTGACCGGTGGCACGATCGCGGAGTCGATCCACCGTGAGGTCGCGCGTCTCTCGCCGGAGTCCGGGGTCGACTGGGGCGCGGTCGAGATCTGGTTCGGCGACGAGCGCTTCGTCGCGCCGGACTCCCCCGATCGCAACGCCCGCCAGGCCCGCCAGGCCTTCCTGGACGAGGTCGGCGCCACCCGCGTGCACGAGATGGCGTCGACGGCCGACGCGGCCGACGTCGAGGCCGGCGCCGAGGCCTACGGCGCCCAGGTGCGCTCGTCCGGCGGCGGCCGCTTCGACATCGTGATGCTCGGCGTCGGGCCCGACGGGCACATCGCCTCGCTCTTCCCCGGCTTCTCGCAGCTCGACGTCGAGGACGCCATCGCCGTCGGCGTCACCGGCTCGCCGAAGCCGCCCTCGGAGCGGATCTCCCTGACCTTCCCCGCCCTGCGCCGTTCGGCGTCGGTGTGGCTCCTGGTCAGCGGGGACGGCAAGGCCGACGCCGTCGCCAAGGCCGTTGGCGGCGCGGACCTCCACGACATCCCGGCCGCCGGGGTGCAGGGCGAGGACGAGACGATCTGGTTCCTCGACCACGCCTCAGCGTCGAAGCTGTAGCGCCGAGGGGCCACTCGCGCCACTCGGTTGAACAGTCGTTCCAGATTCAGGGGCCCCCTCCCCACAGCCTTGCCAACGAACCTCTGGTTCGTTGGCAGCGTGGTGGGGAGGGGGCCCCTGAATCTGGAACGACTGTTCAACCGGGTGCCACCAGGCGCTCGGCGCCTCCGACCGGGCGGCGGATCAGAAGAAGATCTCGCCGGCCTTGCGGCGCGAGCGCAGGAGGGCGATGGCCTCGTCGAGGATGTCCTCGGCCTCCTTGTCGGTGCGGCGCTCCTTCACGTAGGCGAGGTGCGTCTTGTAGGGCTCGATCTTGGGGGCGGCCGGGGCGTTCTCGACGTCGAGACCCGCGGGCAGACCGCACTTGGGGCAGTCCCACGAGTCCGGCGTCGCCGCCTCCACCGCGAAGGTGATCACCGAGCGGTGCTCGTTGGCGCAAAAGTACGAGACGGCCTTGCGCGGGGCGGACTCGCCGCGCTCCGCCTCGCCCATCGGACCTGCGCCGACCCGGCTACCCCGGATCGCGTTTCCTCCACCAGCCATTGTCGTGGCAGTCCTCTCAGCTCTCGAACGATCAGTAGGCCAGCAGAAGGCCCATGGCGATGACGCAGGCGAACCACACGACGCCGACCCCCACGGTCAGTCGGTCGAGGTTCCGCTCGGCCACCGAGGAGCCGCCGAGCGAGCTCGAGACGCCGCCACCGAACATGTCGGAGAGGCCGCCGCCGCGCCCCTTGTGCAGGAGGACGAGGAGAACCATCAGCACCGAGGAGGCGACGAGGAGGATTGTGATGAGAAGTGTCACGGTCGAGAATCCTACGTCACCGTCGTCAGATCACCGCACCGGCTCACAGCACGGGCAGGTCGTAATATCGGCAGATCGCGGCGAACTCCTCGGCGACCAGGCTGGCGCCTCCGACCAGGGCACCGTCGATGTCCGGCTGGGTCATGATGCCGGCGATGTTCGCGGCCTTCACCGATCCGCCGTACAGGACCCGTACGCCGTCGCCGGCGGCCTCGCCCCAGCTCTGGCTGATCTGCGCGCGGATCCCCGCGCACACCTCCTGAGCATCCTCCGGGGTGGCCACCTCACCGGTGCCGATCGCCCAGATCGGCTCGTAGGCGACCACGATGCCGGCCACCTCGTCGGGCTTCAGCCCCTCCAACGAGCGGACGACCTGGTCGGTGGTGAAGCCGACGTGGTTGCCCTCGCGGCGCTGGGCCAGACCCTCGCCGACGCACACGATCGGCACCATGCCGTGCTTGAGCGCCATCCGCGCCTTCAACGCGACCCACTCGTCGGTCTCGCCGTAGTGCTCGCGTCGCTCCGAGTGCCCGACGATGACGTAGCGGCAGCCCAGCTTCGACAGCATCGAGCCGGAGATCTCGCCGGTGTAGGCGCCGTTGTCGTGGACCGAGACGTTCTGCGCGCCGTACCTGATGGAGAGGCGGTCGCCGTCGACCAGGGTCTGGACCGTGCGCAGGTCGGTGAACGGCGGCACCACCAGCACCTCCGCGCGGTTGTAGTCGTGCCGCTTGTCGGTCAGGATCCATGCGAGCTTCTGGACGAGCACCACCGCTTCGGTGTGGTTGAGGTTCATCTTCCAGTTGCCCGCCATCAGCGGGGTGCGCCCCGCCTTCTTCGCCGCCACCGGATCAGTCCTCCAGAACCGTGATGCCGGGGAGTTCCTTGCCCTCGAGGTATTCCAGGGAGGCGCCACCGCCCGTGGAGATGTGGCCGAAGGCCGCCTCGTCGAACCCCAGCGCGCGGACCGCGGCCGCCGAGTCGCCGCCACCGACGACGGAGAGTCCGTCGATCTCGGTGAGCGCCTGGGCCACTGCCCGCGTGCCCTCGGCGAAGGCGGCCTGCTCGAAGACCCCCATCGGTCCGTTCCAGAAGACCGTGCGTGCCCCGTCGAGTGCCGCGGCGAAGGCGGCGCCGGACTCCGGGCCGATGTCGAGCCCCAGGCTCTCGGGCGGGATGGCGTCGGCGGCCACGACCCGCGCGGACGCCTCGTCGCCGAAGCTGTCGGCCACGACGATGTCGGTCGGCAGGAGGATCTCGACGCCGCTGGCCTTCGCCTGCTCGAGGTAGCCGAGCACGGTTGGGATCTGGTCCTGCTCCAGCAGGCTCTTGCCCACCTCGTGGCCCTGCGCCTTGAGGAAGGTGAAGAGCATGCCGCCGCCGATGAGCAGCTTGTCGGCCTTGCCGAGCAGGTTGTCGATCACGCCGAGCTTGTCGGAGACCTTCGAGCCGCCGAGCACGACGACGTACGGGCGCTCCGGGTCGAGGGTCAGGCGCCGCAGGACGTCGATCTCCGCGGCGACGAGGCCGCCCATCGCGTGCGGCAGGAGCTTGGCGACGTCGTACACGCTCGCCTGCTTGCGGTGGACGACGCCGAAGCCGTCGGAGACGAACGCGTCGGCGAGCTCCGCCAACTGCGCTGCGAACGCCTGCCGGGCGGCGTCGTCCTTGCTGGTCTCGCCGGCGTTGAAGCGGACGTTCTCCAGCAGCGCCACCTGGCCGTCGCTGAGCGAGGCCACGGTCTCGCGGGCGGCGTCGCCCACCGTGTCGGTGGCGAACGCGACCGGAGCACCCAGCAGCTCGCCGAGACGCACGCCGACCGGGGCGAGGCTGTACTTCGCCTCCGGCGCACCGTCGGGACGCCCCAGGTGGGCCGTCACGACGACGCGCGCGCCCGCGTCGGCGAGCGTCCTGATGGTGGGCACGGAGGCACGGATGCGGCCGTCGTCGGTGATCGCACCGTCCTTGAGGGGGACGTTGAGATCGGACCGGACGAGGACGCGCTTGCCCGCGATGCCCTGCTGGATCAGATCGTCGAGAGAGGCGAAGGTACCCATGATGGGCCCGAGCCTAGTGGGTCAGAGCGAGGACCCGATGTAGGAGACCAGATCCGCGAGGCGGTTGGAGTAGCCCCACTCGTTGTCGTACCAGCCGGCGACCTTGACCTGGTTGCCGATGACCTTGGTCAGCGGCGCGTCGAAGATGCAGGACGCGGAGTCGGTGACGATGTCGGAGGAGACGATCGGGTCGGTGGAGTACCTCAGGATCCTGCCGTCGGCGGCCGCCTTGACGATCTCGTTGATCTCCTCGACCGACGTCTCGCGGCCTGCCTCGAAGGAGAGGTCGGTGACCGAGCCGGTCGGCACCGGCACACGCAGGGCGTAGCCGTCGAGCTTTCCCTTCAGCTCCGGCAGCACCAGGCCGATCGCCTTCGCGGCGCCGGTCGAGGTGGGGACGACGTTGAGCGCGGCGGCGCGCGCACGCCGCAGGTCGCGGTGGATGTTGTCGTGCAGGTTCTGGTCGGCCGTGTAGGCGTGCACCGTGGTCATCAGGCCACGCACGATGCCGATGCCGTCGTTGAGCGCCTTCGCCATCGGAGCCAGGCAGTTGGTGGTGCAGGAGGCGTTGGAGACGACGGTGTGGTTGGCCGGGTCGTAGACGCCCTCGTTGACGCCCATCACGATCGTGGCGTCCTCGTTCTTCGCCGGCGCCGAGATGATCACCTTCTTGGCGCCGCCACCGTCGACGTGCGCGCGTGCCTTGGTCGCGTCGGTGAAGAACCCGGTCGACTCGATGACCACGTCGACGCCGAGGTCGCCCCACTTCAGCGAGGCCGGGTCGCGCTCCTCGAAGGCGCGGATCTCGGTGCCGCCCACGACGATCGCGTCGTCGCTCGCGGTGACCTCCGCGTCGAGCCGGCCGAGGATCGTGTCGAACGCCAGCAGGTGGGCGAGCGTCGCGTTGTCGGTCAGGTCGTTGATTCCGACGACCTCGATGTCGAGGCCGGAGGCGCGAACCGCCCGGAAGAAGTTACGACCGATGCGGCCGAAGCCGTTGATCCCTACGCGAACGGTCATTGCCGTGGCTCCTGTTCCCTCGTTGGCCTCGTCGCTTCGACGATAGCGGTGCGCGACTCGGAGGCACAGCATACTTTGATCGATCCAAGTCCGCGCCACACCCTCGTGGCACCGTTGTCGATATCGATATCGAACAGTAGTGTCGGGCCATGGTCCCGTCGAGTCGCGTCACGATCCGAGAGGTCGCACGTGCGGCCGGAGTCTCGGTCGCCACCGTGTCCAAGGTGCTCAACGATCGCTACGGCGTGGCAGCCGCCACGGCGGAGCGCGTGCGGGCGGTCATCGACGAGCTCGGCTACGAGTCCAGCCTGGTCGCTCGCAGCCTCCGCAACCAGCGCACGAACGTCATCGGCGTCCTGGTCGCCGACCTGGAGCCGTACAGCGCCGAGGTGCTCAAGGGCGTCGCCGACGTCATCCGCGGCACAGAATACGAGCTGGTCGCGTACGCCGCCGGCGGCCACGTCAACGAGCACGTCGGATGGGAGCGCCGCCACCTCTCCCGGTTGAGCGGCACGCTGATCGACGGCGCCGTCCTGGTGACCCCCACCGTCAAGGACATCGTGGCCAGCGTCCCGGTGGTGGCCGTCGACCCGCACACCGGACGTTCCGACATTCCCATCGTCGATTCCGACAATCTCAACGGCGGCTATCTCGTCGGCAAGCACCTGGCCGACCTCAACCACCATCGGATCGGGATGATCACCGGCCGCCCCGATCTGATGTCGGCCCAGCTGCGGGAGAAGGGCTTCCGCGCGGCGCTGGCCGAGGCCGGCATCGGGGTCGACGAGTCGCTCTTCGTCTCCGGCGACTACGACCCGGAGATCGCGGAGAAGGCCGCCTACGAGTTGCTCAGCCGCGGCGACGGCCCGACCGCCGTCTTCGCAGCGAACGACGCCACCGCCCTCGTCACCATCGACGTGGCGCACCGGCTCGGCCTCCGCGTGCCGGGCGACATCTCGGTGATCGGCTTCGACAACGTCCCCGACGCGGCGATGAGCATGCCGGGCCTGACGACGATCGAGCAGCCGATCCGCGAGATGGGCCGCCAGGCCGCGCAGCTGCTCATCGAGCGGCTGGTCAATGGTGCCAACGCCGGACCGGCCCGACACGTCCGGCTCGACACCCGACTGGTCGAGCGCAGCTCCACCCGGCCACTCTGACCCGGCCGCTCTGACCGCCAGGGCTCAGCGGGCTCAATCCTCGCTGAGCATCTCCGGCGTCAGCGACGCCTCGGTGTCGGGGATGCCGAGCTCCTCGGCTCGCTTGTCCGCCATCGCGAGGAGACGTCGGATCCGGCCCGCGATCGCGTCCTTCGTCAGCGCCGGCTCGTGGAGCTGGCCGAGCTCCTCGAGCGAGGCCTGCTTGTGCTCCAGGCGCAGGGTGCCGGCCAACCGGAGGTGGTCCGGCACGTCGTCGCCGAGGATCTCCATCGCCCGGTCGACGCGTGCTCCGGCCGCGACCGCGGCGCGGGCAGAGCGGCGCAGGTTGGCGTCGTCGAAGTTGGCCAGCCTGTTGGCGGTCGCTCGGACCTCGCGGCGCATCCGCCGCTCCTCCCAGGCCATCAGCGACTCGTGCGCGCCCAGCCTGGTGAGGAGCTGGCCGATCGCGTCGCCGTCGCGCAGGACCACCCGATCGACACCTCGCACCTCGCGCGCCTTGGCGGAGATGCCGAGCCGGCGGGCGACGCCTACCAGGGCGAGGGCGGCCTCCGACCCGGGACAGGTCACCTCGAGCGAGGAGGAGCGGCCCGGCTCTGTCAGCGAGCCGTGCGCCAGGAAGGCGCCACGCCATGCGGCGACGGCGTCGCAGGTGCCACCCGAGACGACCGCCGGCGGCAGGCCTCGCACCGGCCGACCGCGCTGGTCGAGGAGACCCGTCTGCCGGGCCAGCGCCTCGCCGTCCTTGACGACGCGGACGATGTAGCGCGAACCCTTCCGGATGCCGTTGCCCTGCACGATCGCGACCTCGGCGGTGTGGCCGTAGATCTCGGCGACGTCGCGGCGCAGACGGCGTGCCGCCGCGCCGGTGTCGAGCTCGGCCTCGACCACGATCCGGCCGTTGACCAGGTGCAGTCCACCGGCGAACCGCAGGGTCGCGGCGACCTCTGCCTTGCGACAACAGGTCTTGCTGATCTGGGTGCTTGCGAGCTCCGCCTTGACCTGTCCTGTCATCGCCATGCGGCAGATCCTTTCACGCGCGTCAACAACCGCCGAAGTCGCCGGTCACGGTCACCGCGACCAGCCGTGCGTCGTCCTGGCGCACGCGGTGGACCTCGCCGACGAGCTCCACCCGGACGCGCTCGATCTCGGTCACGTTCCCGGCCACGCCGTCGAGTTCCGCCGACTCGGCGATGCCCTCGGCGATGACGGCGTCGACCTTCGCACCGGCCGACTCGGCCACCCACAGCTCGACCGTGCCGGGCTCGACGATGCGGGTGAGCGAGCGGTCGCTGAAGGCCAGCCGGGTCGTCGGCACCTCGAAGGTCACCTCGGCGCTCTGACCGGCCGCCAGGCTGACCCGGGCGTACCCGAGCAGCTGGGCGACGGGGCGGACCACCGAGGCCACCAGGTCGCGGCCGTAGAGCTGGACGACGTGGCTGCCCGCGCGCTCACCTGTGTTGGTCACGCACACGCTCACCGGGATGGTGGCGTCGGTCGGCGCCTGGGTCGGAGCCGTCAGCGCGCTCGTCTCGAACGTGGTGTAGGTGAGGCCGAAGCCGAACGGACGCACCGGCGTCGGATCGGCGCTGGTGACCTCGGAGGGGCCGCCGAGCACCGGACGAAGGTAGGAGTACGGCTGCGCGCCGGCCGACCGGGGCAGGCTGACGGGCAGGCGGCCCGAGGGGCTCGCGGTGCCGCTGAGGATCCGGGCGAGCGCGGGGCCGCCCTCCTCCCCCGGGAAGAACGCCTGCAGGACGGCGGCCGGGGCCTGCTCGCCCTCGAGCGCCCACTCCACGGCGTACGGGCGCCCGGTGAGCAGGACCAGCACGACCGGAGTGCCGGTGGCGACGACGGACTCCACGAGCTCGCGCTGGACGCCGGCCAGGTCGAGGGTGTCGACGTCGTTGCCCTCCCCCACCGTGCCGCGGCCGAAGAGGCCGGCCTGGTCACCGACGACCACGACGGCGACGTCGGCGTCACGAGCGGTGGCCGCCGCGTCGGCGATGCCCGAACGGTCTTCGCCCTCCACGGCGCAGCCGGCCGCGATCGTCAGCTCGGTCCCGGAGAGCTCCTCGCCCAGCGCCTCCCAGAGACTCGGTACGGCGAAGCCGAGCGGAACCTCCGGGTGGTGGGCGAGCACGTGGTTGGCGAAGGAGTAGCAGCCCATCATGGCCGCGGCGTGGTCGGCGTTCGGGCCGATGACCGCGACCCGCTTCGGCGCGGCCAGCGGGAGGATGCCGTCGTTGCTCAGCAGCACCACGGACTCCTCGGCCAGCCGCCGGGCGAGCTCGCGGTGCGCCGGGGTGTCGAGGGTGACCTCGACGGGCGGCTCGTCGGCGAAGTCGCGGTCGAGCAGGCCGAGCTCCTCCTTCTGCTTCAGCACCCGCAGAACGGCGCGGTCGACGAGCGCCTCGTCGACCTCGCCGGAGCGCACCAGCGCGGCCAGCGGTGCGAGGTAGGCGTCGCCGCTCGGCAGCTCGACGTCGATCCCGGCCTCGAGGGCGAGCGCGGCGGCCCGGCCCCGGTCGGCGGCGATGTTGTGCATGATCGCCAGGAAGGCCACCGCGAAGTAGTCCGCCACCACGACGCCGTCGAAGCCCCACTGCTCGCGCAGCAGCCCGGTCAGCAGGTCCGGGTTGGCGCCAGCGGGAACACCGTCGATGTCGGAGTAGGAGTTCATGACGCTGCGGGCGCCACCGTCCTTGATCGCCATCTCGAACGGCACCGCGAAGACGTCCGCGATCTCCCGCGGCCCCGCGGAGACCGGCGCGTGGTTGCGCCCGGCCTTGGAGCCCGAGTAGCCGAGGAAGTGCTTCAGCGTCGCGTGCACGCCCGCGGACTGCAGACCGCGCACGTACGCCGTACCGATGCTTCCGACCAGGTAGGGGTCCTCGCCGATGCACTCGTCGACGCGCCCCCACCGGGGGTCGCGGACGACGTCGAGCACCGGTGCGAGGCCCTGGTGGATGCCGAGGTCGCGCATCGAGGCCCCGATCGCGGCCGCCATCTCCTCGACCAGCTCGGGGTCGAACGAGGCGCCCCACGCCAGCGGCGTCGGGAACGTCGCGGCCTGCCACGCGGCCAGTCCGGTCAGGACCTCCTCGTGCACGATCGCCGGGATGCCGAGACGGGTCTCGGTCACCAGCCTGCGCTGCTCCTTCCACAGCCACGCCGCGCGCTCCGCGGGGTCGACCGGCCGGGTGCCGTAGACCCGGGTGAAGTGGCCGATCCCGTGGGTGGTGACGTCCGAGAGCCGCGTGGGGGCGCCCGAGACCATCTCGCCGGCCATCGGGGCCACCACCTCGCCGCCGTGGTCGATCCAGAAGCCGACGAGCTGCGCGAGCTTCTCGTCGAGGTTCATGCGGGCGTGCAGGTCGCGGACGCGCTCGGAGACGCGCGGCATCGCAGCAGGGGAACTGGTCACGAGATGGTGCTCTCTTGAATAGAAGGTGGAGGTCGGCCCTGGACGGGTCCGGTCGACCTGGTCAGCCCTTGACGGCGCCCTGGAGGCCACCGACGATCCGGCGCTCGAAGGCCGTGAAGAACAGCAGCGCGGGGATCATCGAGAGCGAGGTGAAGGCCAGGACCGAGGCCGTGTCGGAGGCGTACTGCGAGTGGAACTGCTGCACGCCCAGCGGCAGGGTGAACTGGTTCGGGCTGCTCAGCACGAAGAGCGGCAGCAGGTAGCTGTTCCAGCTCGCCACGAACGTGAGGATGCCCGTGGTCAGGACGCCGGGCAGCGACAGCGGCAGCACCATCCGGAAGAAGAACTTCAGCCGGCCGCAGCCATCGACGGCCGCCGCCTCCTCGATCTCGTCCGGGATCGCCTGGAGGAACGGCACCAGGATGATGACGGTCGTCGGCAGGGCGAAGCCGACCTGCGGCAGGACGACGCCGATCAGGTTGTTCGTCAGGTGCAGCTTGTCGAGCAGGATGAACAGCGGCGTGATCGCCACCGTGATGGGGAACATCAGTCCGGCGGCGAAGAGGCCGAACATCAGGCCGCGGCCGCGGAAGCGGTAGCGGGCGATCACGTAGCTGGCCATCAGGCCGAGACCGACCACGAGGGCCGTGGTGACGAGGCCGACGATGGCGGAGTTGAGGAACTCACGCCAGAAGGTCGAGGTCGTCAGCACGTGGGCGTAGTTGGAGAACCGCCACGGGCTCGGCAGTGCGGCCGGGTGGACGGTCAGCTGGGAGTTGTCACGGAAGCCGCCGAGCACGATGTAGACGACGGGCGCGACGGTCAGGGCGACCACGATCAGGGCGACGAAGTAGACCGCCGGGCTGCCCCACGGCACGCGCTTCGTGTCCGGTCGGCCGCTGGCGCGGCGGGTGCGGCCGGACCTGGCGCGGGAGTCCAAGGTTGCGGTGGTCATCAGCGCTTGCCTCCATCGGTGACCGAGCCGGAGATGTCACGCCGAAGCACGAAGCGCTGGTAGAAGAGCGCCACGATCAGCGAGATCAGGAACAGGACGACCGCGACCGCGTTGCCGTAGCCGTACAGCTCCGTGCGCGGGCCGTAGTGGGCCATGTAGGTCGCCATCGTCGAGACGCCGTCGCGGTCGACGTTGAACTCGCCCCAGACGATCCAGGGTAGGTCGAAGAGCTGCATCGCGCCGATGATCGACAGGAACGCCCAGATCCGGATCGTCGGGCCGAGCAGCGGCAGGGTGATGCTCCGCTGCATCTGCCAGTACGACGCGCCGTCGATCGCCGCGGCCTCGTAGAGCTCCTCAGGGATGTTCTGCAGGCCGGCCATCAGCAGGATGGTCGCGAAGCCGAGGTACTTCCACGTGAGGATCGCCATCAGCGTCCACAGTGCGAGGTGTGGGCCGAGCCACTCGACCTGGACGTTGCCGAAGATGCGCATGCTGGTCAGCAGGCCGTTGATCGCGCCGTTGACCGGGAGCATCAGGCTCAGGCCGGTGCCGGCGATGACCTCGGAGACCACCCACGGGACGAAGACGAGCACGCGGATGAGCGTGCGGCCCTTCATCTCACGATTGAGCAGCAGCGCGAGCAGGATCGCCAACGGGCCCTGGATCAGCAGCGAGAGGCCGGCGATCTCGAAGTTGTGCAGCACGGCCCGGTGGAACTCCGGGTCGGTCAGGATCACCTTGTAGTTGCGGAACCACGCGAAGTCGGTGGGATGGCCGTAGCCCTTCCAACCGTAGAAGAAGCCGTAGTAGACGGCCGCCGCGACGGGCACGAACACAAACGCGACGAAGACGATGAGCGCCGGGCCCGAGAGGATCGTGATCTCGAACCGCTCGCGCCAGCTGGCTCGCGCCCGGGGAGGACGCCCGACGGAGGTCGGGGACGACACGGAGTCCGTGCCGCCCCCAACCCGTGCATGACCGCCGAGCGAGTTCTCCAGGGCCGGGGTGGCCTGGGAGGAATCACTCATGAGCCGGTACTACCCCTTGGTCGACGCGTTGTTGACCGCGTCGATGATGGTCTGCGGGTCGCTGGTCTGACCCGACATGAAGTTGACCACTGCGGTGTTGAGCGCGTTGCCGATGTTCTCACCGAACAGCGTGTCGAGGAAGAGCACCGAGTACGGCGCGTTGTTGGCGGCGTCGAGCGCGGCCTTGGCGGCCGGGTCGGTGACGCTGCTCTGAGCGGCCTTGTTGGCCGGGATCGTCGCGAACGCCGTGCCGTACTTCGTCTCCTCGCTGGCGGTGGCCAGGTAGTTGACGAAGTCACCACACGCCGGCTCCGGTGCCCACGCGGAGCAGGAGTAGCCGTCAGCGCCCTCCATCATGGCCTTCGGGTCGCCCTGACCGTTGGCGGTCGCGGGGAACGGGAAGTAGCCGAGGTCCGGCAGCGGCTTCTTGTTGGGGGTGAGGGCGCCGACCACACCGGGCTCCCAGGCGCCCATCAGCTCACCGGCAACCTTGTGGTTGGCCAGCAGACCGGCGGTCGAGGCCGCGCTGCCCTGGGCGCTGATGTTGAACGCGTCGCTCTCGAACGGGTTGGTCTTCATGAAGGTGCCGAGGTCCTTGGCGGCCTGCAGGAAGCACGGGTCCTTGAACTGCGCGCTGGTCGCGGCAGTGTTCAGGGCGTTCTGGCTGCAGTCGCGCACGGCGAACATGTAGTACCAGTGACCGGCCGGCCAGCCGTCCTTGCCGCCGACGGCCAGCGGGGTGCCGGCGGCCTTGAGCTTGGCGGCGTCAGCGGTCAGCTGGTCGATCGTGGTCGGCGTGCCGTTGATGCCCGCCTTCTTGAAGAGGTCCTTGCTGTACCAGATCCCCTCGGGGGTCACCGAGAGCGGCATGCCGTAGGTCTTGCCGCCGGTCTGGTAGATCGCGAACGTGCCGGCGCCGATGTTGCTCTTGGCGTCAGCCGAGACGTTGAGCGGAGCGAGCTGGCCCGCCTGGACCATCGCGAGCATCTTGCCGCCGCCGCGCTGGTACATGATGTCCGGCGCCGAGCCCTGGCCGGCCTGGAGGGCGGTCTGGAGCTTGCCGTCGTAGTCCTCGTTCTGGATGCTCTGGACCTTGATCGTGACGTTCGGCTCCTGGGCCTGGAAGCCCTTCGCCGCGTCCTTGAAGAAGTTCAGGCCGGGACCAGTGGTGGAGTTGGTCCACAGGGTCATCGTGACCGGCTGGGCCGCAGCGGACGAGTTGCCCGCCGTGCCCGTCGCGGTTGCGTTGTTGTTAGAGCTGCTCCCACACGCAGCCGCGGTCAGCAGGAGGCCCGCCGCGACGGCCACATAAGCCGTACGCCGGACGTTCCGGGAGATCAGAGACATCTAGCACCTCAATAGTGTGTCGAACTGAGCGTGTGAGCCACGCCACAACGGCCAGACTCTCTCAAGTCCGGCGGCCGAAGTCAATCGTTATCGATAACGTTTTCTACACGATTGGCGGGTCTCATGCGAACTCCGGACGACGGGGCTCGTCTCAGAGGCCGCCGGACATGATGCGCGCGTACGCCGCGGCGAGCTTGACCGCGTCGTGCCGCGGCGTACCGTCGCCGACCGCGAGGTCGTCGACCACCACGGCCGCCCCGCAGGCGGCCGCCAGATCGGCGAGCTCGGCGAGACCTTCCATGGACTGGTCGGCAAGGACCACGTCGACCTTGAGGTCGCGAGCGTGCTCGGCGAAGACCGCCAGGTGGTCCGCCGGCCCGAACCCCGGCGTCTCCCCCGCCTGCTCGGCGAGGTTGAGGACGACGACCAGGCGCGCCGCCGTCGCGGTGAGCGCGCCGCGCAGGGCGGGCACCAGAAGGTGCGGGATCACGGAGGTGAACCACGATCCAGGGCCGATGAAGACCCAGTCGGCGTTGGCGATCGCCTCCAGCGCCGCCGGCGGCGCGGGCGGGTCCTTGGGGATGAGGTCGATCGAGTCGATGATCCCGTCGGTGGTCGCCACCTCGACCTGGCCCCGGACGGCGGTCAGCTGATCGGGCGCACCGGGCGCCAGGCCGCGGACGTCGGCGGTGATCTCCATGGGCTCCAGCGCCATCGGCAGCACCCGGCCCTTGGCGCCGAGCAGGCGGCACACCCAGTCCAGCGCCTCGACGTGGTCACCGAGCAGCTCCCACAGGCCGACGATGAGGAGGTTGCCGAGGTTGTGGCCGCGCATGTCGCCCTCACCGCCGAAGCGGTGCTGCAGCACCTTCGCCCACGTCTCGCCCCACCGGTCGTCGCCGCAGAGCGCGGCCAGCGCCATCCGCAGATCGCCCGGGGGAAGCACGTTGAACTGCTGGCGCAGCCGCCCCGACGACCCGCCGTTGTCGGCGACCGTGACGATCGCGGTCAGCTCGTCGACGGTGAGGTCGTCGACCAGCAGCCGCAGCGCCGAGAGCGAGGCGTGCAGCCCGTGCCCGCCTCCGAACGCCACGACCGCCTGGGCCCTGTCCTCGTGGGCCCTGTCCTCGTGGGCCTGTCCCGGATCGGTCATTCGCGCCCCAGGTCGCGGTGGAGCGCCCGGGCCTCGAGACCCCGGTCGCGCAACCGTCTGGCGATCTCCTCGGCCATCGCGACGCTGCGGTGCTTGCCGCCGGTGCAGCCGATCGCGACCCGCATGAAGCGCTTTCCCTCGCGCAGGTAGCCCTTCGTCACTCCGGCCAGCATCGGCACGTAGCCGTCGAGGAACTCCTGGGCGCCCGGCCGGCTGTAGACGTAGTCGGCCACCTCGGGGTTGTCGCGGCCGTTGCCCGCCCGCAGCTCGGGGATCCAGTGCGGATTGGGCAGGAACCGCATGTCGGCGACGTAGTCGGCGTCGACCGGGATTCCGTACTTGAAGCCGAAGCTGATCACGGTGACCTTCAGCCGGGTCACCTCGGGTGTGCCGAAGGACTCCGCGATCCGGTCGGCGAGCTGGTGGACGTTGAGCGCGCTGGTGTCGATGACGAGGTCGGCCGTCGCGCGCAGGTCGCCCATCACCTTCCGCTCGCGCTCCAGGCCGTCGAGCAGCCGCCCGTCCCCCTGCAGCGGGTGCGGGCGCCGCGCGGCCTCCTGCCTCCGGACGAGGACCTCGTCGCTGGCGTCGAGGAAGAGCAGGGTCGCACGCCGGCTCGTCGCGCCGCGGGCCAGGTAGGTCTGGAGCGAGTCGAAGAACGAGCCGGACCGTACGTCGACCACGGCGGCGACCGGCTGCTCGACGCCGCGCGACTCGTCGACGAGCCCGACGACGTCCGGCAGCACGCTCGGCGGGAGGTTGTCGACCACGAAGAAGCCGAGGTCCTCCAGCTCCTTGGCCGCGGTGCTCCGCCCCGCACCGGTCATGCCGGTGACGACGACCAGCTCGCCGGGCTCGCCCATCACAGCTCCTCGATCTCTCCGGTGGTCATGTTGACCGCCACCCTAGGCGTCTGCGCGCCCTTCGCCACAGCGTCCTTGATGGCGCCTGCCGTGCTCGGACCGATGCCGGGCACCTGAGCGATCTCCTCGGCACTGGCCTCGCGCAGTCTCTTGAGCGAGCCGAAGTGTTTGAGCAGGGTCTTGCGCCGGATCTCCCCCAGCCCCGGCACGTCGTCCAGGAGGCTCTCGACCATCGACTTGCTGCGCCGGCCCCGGTGGTGGGTGATCGCGAACCGGTGCGCCTCGTCGCGTACGCGCTGGAGGAGATAGAGCCCTTCCGAGCTGCGCGGGAGGATGACCGGGTCGGCCTCCCCCGGCACCCAGACCTCCTCCAGGCGCTTGGCCAGACCGACCACCGGCACGTCGTCGATGCCGAGCTCGTCGAGCGCTCGGACTGCCGCGGCCACCTGCGGGGCGCCGCCGTCGACGACGACGAGCGAGGGGGCGTAGGCGAACTTGCGCGGCCGTCCGGTCTCCGGGTCGACCAGCATCGGGCCACTGGGCCCCTGCACCTCGGTGGAGACCACCGAGGTCGCCTGCTCGTCGAGGAGCCGCCGGAAGCGCCGGGTGATGACCTCGTGCATGGCCCGGACGTCGTCCGAGCCATCCTGGCCCCTGATGATGAAGCGGCGATACTCCGACTTGCGGGACAGGCCGTCCTCGAACACGACCATGCTCGCCACGATCTCGGTGCCCTGGAGGTGTGAGACGTCGTAGCACTCGATGCGCAGCGGCACCTCGCTGAGCTCCAGCGCCTCCTGGAGCTCCTCGAGCGCCCGGTTGCGGGTCGTCAGGTCGCTGGCCCGCTTGGTCTTGTGGAGCGCCAGCGACTGCCCGGCGTTGGCCGTGACCGTCTCCTGGAGCGTGCGCTTGTCGCCGCGCCGCGGCACCCGGATCCGCACCCGTGCGCCACGCACGTCGCTCAGCAACTGCTCGAGCGTCTCGGCGTCGGGCGGCAGCGCCGGCACCAGGATCTCGCGTGGGATCGCCTCGGCCTCCTCCCCGGCGTACAGCTGGAGGAGGAGCTGCTCGACCAGCTCGGGCGTGCCACCCTCCTCCACCCGGTCGGCGACCCAGCCGCGCTGGCCGCGGATGCGCCCGCCGCGCACGTAGAAGATCTGGACCCCGACCTCGAGGGGGTCCTCCGCGAGGCCGACCACGTCGGCGTCGGCGCCGTCACCGAAGACGACGGCCTGCTTCTCCAGGGCCCGCTGCATGGCCCCGAGGTCGTCGCGCAGCCGGGCCGCGCGCTCGAAGTCCAACTCGTCGCTGGCCGCGAACATCTCCTTCTCGATGCGCTTCATGAACCCGGCCGTGTGACCGCCCATGAAGTCGCAGAAGTCCTGCGCGATCGCACGGTGCTCCTCGGCGGAGACGTTGCCGACGCACGGCGCGGAGCACTTGTCGATGTAGCCGAGCAGGCATGGCCGGCCGATCTGCTGACTGCGCTTGAAGACGCCGCTGCTGCACGAGCGCATCGGGAAGACCCGCAGGAGCACGTCGACCGTCTCGCGGATCGCCCAGGCATGCGCGTAGGGGCCGAAGTAGCGGGTGCCCTTGCGCTTGGCCCCGCGGCCGACCATCACGCGCGGGAACTCGTCGCTCAGGGTGACCGCCAGCCACGGGTAGGACTTGTCGTCGCGGTATTTCACGTTGAACCGCGGGTCGTACTCCTTGATCCAGGAGTATTCCAACGCGAGGGCCTCGACCTCGTTGTTGACGACCGTCCACTCCACCCCCGCCGCGGAGGTGACCATCGTGGCGGTGCGCGGATGCAGGCTGGGCAGCGGCTGGAAGTAGTTGCTCAGCCGTGCCCGCAGGTTGATCGCCTTGCCGACGTAGATCACGCGGCCCTTGGGATCGCGGAACCGGTAGACCCCGGGCTGGGTGGGGATGTCGCCCGACTTCGGACGGTAGCTACGGGGGTCTGGCACGACCACGAGCCTAGCCGCGACACCCGACAGTTTTCCTCGGCGTTGCTTGCCCCCTGACGAATGTCGCGTGCTTCAATAGCCTTTATGACCCCGGTGGACACCTACGGCCTCGCGCTGAGCACCAGCCCGGCGGCCGCCGCGGCGTACGACCGGGGCCTGCTCGACGTGCTGCGACTGCGCACCGGCGCCCTCGAGCACCTCGCCGAGTCGATCGTGCACGACCCCACCTTCGCGCTCGGGCACGCCGCGCTGGCGCTGCTGGGCCACGAGATGTGTGCACCGGTCGACGTCGCGGCCCGGCTGCGTCAGGCCGGCCTGCACGCCGCCCGTGCCACCGAGCGCGAACGGTCCCACGTCCATGCGGTCGCCGCGCACGTGGCGGGCGACTCGCGACCCCTGATCGACCACGTGGCGGCCTATCCGCGCGACGCGCTGCTGCTCTCCTCCGCCGTCCCGACGATCGCGTTCGCCGGTGCCACCGAGGTGCCCGAGCAGGCGTGGGCGATCGTCGAGCGCGCCGCTCCGGCGTACGGCGACGACTGGTGGTTCCAGGGCCTGCTCGCGTTCATCCGTCAGGAGCAGTACCGGTTCGACGAGGCGATGGCGCTCTCCTGCGCCTCGCTCTCCGTCGAGCCCGGGGCGGGCCACTCGGCGCACGCCAGAGCACACGCCCACTACGAGACCGGCGACCACGAGGGTGGTCTCGCGTGGATGGACGCCTGGGTGCTGGGCGTCGGCGCTGACATCGACTCTCTCTCGCACTTCTCGTGGCACGCGGCGCTCCACGAGCTCTCCCTCGGCGACCTCGACGCGGTCCGGCGCCGCTACGAGACGCAGCTGCGGCCGGGCAACGCGCTGGGGTGCCGGGCCCTGGTCGACAGCGGGTCCCTGCTCTTCCGCTGGGCCCTGACTCCGGGCGCCACCGACGTCCCCGACATCGCCGAGGTGGTGCGCGTGACCGGGCGGAGCACGATGGAGCGTCCGGCGACGCCGTTCCTGGCGATGCACACGGCGATCGCGCTGCTCGCCACGGGTGATCTCGCCGCGCTCCGGGCGCTCACCGGCTGGGCGGCGACGCACCGTCACGCCACGATGCGCGAGGTCGTCGCGCCGCTGGCAGGAGCACTGCTGTCGATGGGTTCGGGAGATTGCTCGCGGGCGGCCGACGAGCTCGCCACGCTCAGCCCGCAGCTACGCCGCCTGGGTGGCTCCGACGCTCAGCGGGAGATCGTCGAGGAGGCGCGGATCGCGGCCCTGATGCGCGCCGACCGGTGGGATGACGCCCGGGTCGTGCTCGACGCGCGACTCGACCGGCGCCACTCCAGGCGCGATCAGCTGTGGCTGGACGTCGCCGCGACGACCTGACCGCCCTGCACCTTCGCCGCGAACTCGGGCAGTGGTGCGCTGGCCGGGCCCTGGGCGACCGAGCCGTCGGTGATGTTGAACTTGCTGCCGTGGCAGCCGCAGTTGATCGTGCCGCCGGCGACCTGGCTCAGGATGCACCCCATGTGGGTGCAGACGTCGCTGAAGACCTTGAAGTGGCCCGCGCTCGGCTGCGTCACGACGACACCCCGGTCGGACAGGATCACTCCCCCGCCCACCGGGACCCCGGACGTCGCGACCAGTGGGCCGCTGCCCGTGGGACCCGCGCTGCCGGAGCCGCCCGATCCGCCGCAGGCCGCGAGCAGGGGCACGCCGGCCGCCAGGCCTCCGGCACCGATGAGGGCGTTGCGACGGGTGACGAGGTTGTCGGTCATGTTCTGTTCCTAACACCGTTGCCTGTGAGTCTGGTGAGATGCACGGTCAGGACCGACCAGTGGTTCACCCTGCACCGGCGCACCCGGCGTCGGCTCATCCGGCCTTGCGCCTGCCCTTCGTCGCCTCCGCGGGAGCGAGCAGTGGCGCCAGGAAGCGGCCGGTGTGGCTGTCGGGCCTCGCCGCGATCTCCTCCGGCGTACCTTCGGCGACCACGGTGCCCCCGCGGTTGCCGCCTTCGGGGCCCATGTCGATGATCCAGTCGGCCGTCTTGATCACGTCGAGGTTGTGCTCGATCACGAGCACGGTGTTGCCCTGATCGACCAGCTTCCCGAGCACGAGAAGGAGCTTGCGGATGTCCTCGAAGTGGAGACCCGTGGTCGGCTCGTCGAGCACGTAGACCGTGCGTCCGGTCGACCGCTTCTGCAGCTCCGAGGCTAGCTTGACCCGCTGGGCCTCGCCGCCCGAGAGGGTGGTGGCCGGCTGCCCGAGGCGGACGTAGCCGAGGCCCACCTCGCCCAGCGTCTTCATGTGGCGGGCGATCGCCGGCACGGCCGCGAAGAACTCGGCGGCCTCCTCGATCGGCATGTCGAGGACCTCGCCGATGTTCTTGCCCTTGTAGTGCACCTCGAGCGTCTCGCGGTTGTAGCGGGCGCCGCGGCACACCTCGCACGGGACGTAGACATCCGGCAGGAAGTTCATCTCGATCTTGATGGTGCCGTCGCCCGCGCACGCCTCGCAGCGGCCGCCCTTGACGTTGAAGGAGAACCGACCCTGCAGGTAGCCGCGGATCTTCGCCTCCGGCGTCTCCGCGAACAGCTTGCGGATGTGGTCGAAGACCCCCGTGTACGTCGCCGGGTTGGACCGCGGGGTGCGGCCGATCGGGCTCTGGTCGACGTGGATGACCTTGTCGACGTGGCTCAGACCGGTGATCTCGCGGTGCCGTCCGGGCACGGCGCGGGCGCCGTAGATCTCCTTGGCCAGGCTGGTGTAGAGGATGTCGTTGACCAACGTCGACTTGCCCGAGCCCGAGACCCCCGTCACGGCGACGAAGACCCCCAACGGGAACGTGACGTCGACGTTCTTGAGGTTGTGTTCGCGGGCGCCGTGGACCGTCAGCTCGCGACCGGGCGTGGGCGGCCGGCGCAGCTCGGGCACGGGGATCTCCCGCTTGCGGGCGAGGTATTGACCCGTCATGGAGTGGTCGTTGTCGTAGAGCTCGTCGACGGTGCCGCTGTGGACCACCTGGCCGCCGTGCTCCCCCGCACCCGGGCCGACGTCGACGACCCAGTCGGCCGTGCGGATCGTGTCCTCGTCGTGCTCGACGACGATGAGGGTGTTGCCGAGGTTCTTCAGGCGCACCAGCGTCTCGATCAGCTTGGCGTTGTCGCGCTGGTGCAGGCCGATCGAGGGCTCGTCGAGCACGTACAGCACACCGACCAGGCCCGCGCCGATCTGCGTGGCCAGCCGGATGCGCTGGGCCTCGCCGCCGCTGAGGCTGCCGCTGGGACGGTCGAGCGAGAGGTAGTCGAGACCGACGTCGAGGAGGAACCGCAGCCGCTCCTGGATCTCCTTGAGCACCCGCTCGGCGATCTGCTTCTCGCGGGCGCTGAGGACGACCCCGTCCAGGTAGGCGCTCGCCTCGTTGATCGGCAGCGCGCAGACCTCGGCGATGTTCCTGCCGCCGTCCTCCTTCGCGCCCAGGGTGACCGCCATCGAGACCGGCTTCAGACGGCTGCCCGAGCAGGTGGGGCACGGCACCTCGCGCATGAAGCCCTCGAACCGCTCACGGCTGGTGTCGGACTCCGCCTCGCGGTGGCGACGCTCGACGTACTTCCGCACGCCCTCGAAGTCGGCGTCGTAGGCGCGGGCGCGGCCGTAGCGGTTGACGCTGACCACGTGCACCTTGGTCTTGTGGCCGTTGAGGATCGCCTGCTGGGCCTTGGCGGAGAGCTCCTCCCAGGGGGTGTCCACGTCGAAGCCGAGCTCGTCGCCGAGGGCCCCCATCAGCCGGAGGAAGTAGTCGGCGACGTGCGCCTGGCTCCACGGCTGGACGGCGCCGTCGGCCAGTGTCGCGCGCGGGTTGGGGATGACCAGCTCGGGGTCGACCTCCATCCGGGTGCCCAGACCGGTGCAGGCCGGGCATGCGCCGAAGGGACTGTTGAACGAGAACGAGCGCGGCTCGAGCTCGTCGGTGTCGATGACGTGGTCGTTCGGGCACGACATCCGCTCGCTGAACTTCAGCTGGCCGTGCGGGTCGCCGGGGGCGCTGTCGACGAAGTCGATCAGGACCAGGCCGCCCGCGAGCTCGAGGGCGGTCTCGACCGAGTCGGTCAGCCGGCGCTTGCTCGAGGGCTTGACCTGGAGCCGGTCGACGACGACGTCGATGTTGTGCTTCTTCTGCTTGTCGAGCTTCGGCGGGCTGTCCAGCGTGTACGTCTCGCCGTCGACGCGCGCGCGGCTGTAGCCCTGCTGCTGGAGCTGGCTGAACAGCTCGACGTACTCCCCCTTGCGGCCACGGATGACCGGCGCCAGCACCTGGAACCGGGCGCCCTCCTCGAGCTCGAGGATGCGGTCGACGATCTGCTGCGGCGTCTGCCGCTCGATGGGGGCGCCGCAGGTCGGGCAGTGCGCGCGGCCCGCGCGCGCGTAGAGCAGGCGGAGGTAGTCGTAGACCTCGGTGATGGTGCCGACTGTGGAGCGCGGGTTCTTGCTGGTCGACTTCTGGTCGATGCTGACCGCCGGGCTGAGCCCCTCGATGAAGTCGACATCGGGCTTGTCCATCTGGCCCAGGAACTGGCGCGCGTACGCCGAGAGGGACTCGACGTATCTGCGCTGGCCTTCGGCGAAGATCGTGTCGAAGGCGAGGCTGGACTTGCCGCTGCCGGAGAGGCCGGTGAAGACGATCAGCGCGTCGCGGGGAAGCTCGAGCGAGACGTCCTTGAGGTTGTGCTCCCGTGCACCCCGAATGATGAGCTGCTGCTCCGCCATCGCCGTCCTTCGCCGTCGAACATGTGTTCGTCACTGTAACAGGCACGACCCAGCCAATGGTGACAGGATGTGTCCGTGACCTATACCGGAAGCGTGAAGCCTGGCGGCCCCGCCGACGTCCGCGAACTTGCCCATCTGACCATCACCAAGGTGGCTGTCGACCCGCGGATGTCGAACAACTGCTACCTCCTGCAGTGTCGCACCAGCGGCCAGCAACTCCTCATCGACGCCGCCGCGGAGCCCGAGACGCTGCTGCCCCTGATCGGGCCGTCGCTGGACACCGTGGTGACGACGCACCAGCACTGGGACCACCACCGCGCGCTGGCCGAGGTCGTCGCTGCGACCCGCGCCGAGGTCGTCGCCGGCGAGCCCGATGCCGCAGCCATCGAGGAGGCCACCGGCGTACCGATCGCACGGCGCGTCGTCCAGGGCGACGAGGTCGCCGTCGGCGACTGCACCCTGCAGGTGATCGCGCTGCGGGGCCACACCCCCGGCTCGGTCGCGTTGCTATACGACGACCCCGAGGGCCCGGCGCACCTGTGGACCGGCGACTCGCTCTTCCCGGGCGGGGTGGGCAACACCCAGAAGGACGCCGCTCGCTTCGAGCAGCTCATCAACGACGTCGAGGAACGGATCTTCCAGCGGCTGCCCGATGACACCTGGTTCTACCCCGGCCACGGCGACGACTCCACGCTCGGCGCGGAGCGGCCGCAGCTGGCGGAGTGGCGCGAGCGGGGCTGGTGAGACTCGGCGCGCTCACAACGCGCCGAGGTCGAGCAACACTCCGATCCCGACCCACCCGACCACCGCTGCGAGCGCGGTGAGTGGGCCGAAGATCAGCGGGATGCGCCGCATCGCCACGAACGCCCAGCCGGCGAGGAGCAGGGACACGACGATCAGTAGGACGGTCACGGCAAGCCTCACGTGAGCGTCGATGCCCCATCGCTCGACCAGCCTGATCTCGGCAACGGGTACGGCGGCCAGCGCTGCCCACGCCAGAGGTGCGGCGCCCGTGCGGGAGGCGAACGCCAGCATCCCGGCGAGCGTCCCCAACCCGAGACCCAGCCACGACCAGTAGCCGAGGTCTCCTCCCGAGACCTGCTCATAGTCGACGCCGTAGCGACGGTGCACGAAGAGGGCATAGCTGGCCAGCCCGAGCAGAATGCTCGCCGCCGCTGCCACGGGCGCCAGCCACCGCGCCCAGCGCGGGATAGACCGACCGGCCGCGAAGGCGAGGACGAGCCACGGCGTACCGAGCTCGGGAAGGTAGCCGGCGAACCCCGGGGCCCTTTGCCCTTCGTCAGCCCAGATGCCCAGTGCGACAGCGGCCAGGAGCACGACGGCGAGCTTGACGGCGTTCATCTGCTCAGCACTACAGCCATCAATAGCGCCTGCAGACCCATGCCGACAGCCGCGGCAAGCCGCAGGAGCAACCGGCCGAATCTTCCTACCGGCCCCCGGCGCCACAGGATGAACGCGCACGCCAGCAGTGCAGCTGCTCCGGCCGCGCCGAGCCAGGGTGCGAACTCGACGTGCGCACCGGCGTCCCCTCCGTCGAAGCGAGCCATCGAGTGCCCGAACCGCCACAGCACGAATGCACCGACCGCGATCAGCAGCGTCTCGCCGAGGACGAGCACCGAGAGGGCTCTGCGCAGGATCACAGCTCGTGGGATCACAGCGCTCATGCCGGGGCCGGCCTGTCGCCGTACACCGCATAGACGACGGTTGCGACCGCAAACGCGCCCAGCGCAGGGAGCGTGGCATTCCATGACTGGGCGGTGACGTCGATGACCGAGGTGTTCACCGCCGGGACGCCGGCCCAGCCGAAGACGAAGCAGGCGAACCAGTAGCACAACACGACCGTGACCTGGCTCCCGAGCTGCAGCAGCGGCGCGCAGACCAGACCCACCGCCATCATCGCGGCCAGGCAGCGCGTGACCCCGGCAGCCGACACCCCGGCAACGGCGACCACACCAGGCAACGCGGCAGCGAGCGCCAACGTCGTGAAGCCGACCGCCGCCACGGCGCGGACAGGCAGGAGTCCGCGACGGCGGCTGAGGATCTCCTCTCGGAGCCGCGCGCGCAGGGACCCCAGCACGATCAGCGCGAGCACGACCGGAAGCAGGGAGAAGACCTTCAGTTTCACGTAGTCGTCGCCGGGTGAGGCGAGGAGCCGGGTGCCACCGACGACCGGTGCTCCGATGGCACAGACGACCATGGCCACGACGAGTGCCGGGAGCGGTCGGGCGCGGAGGAACAACCTCAGCCCACGCACGTGGGCTCCCGGGCGAGAAGCCACGCGTCCTGGACCGCGGGTGGCTGATGCGCGATGCGTTCCACGGGCCGCGACAGTGCTGTCGTCGGCGACGACATCCGGTACAGAAGGAGTTCGATCCGTTGCGCAGCAGCCTCGTCGGCACGTCCGCAGGAAAGGTCCTGGACCGCGACCGCCATCGCCATCTGCTGGGCGACGTCAGCCACATCCGTGCCCACCTCGACGAGATGGAACGAAACCCATCCCGGGGGCGCCGCGACCCCCGACTCGACGGCTCCGCCGGGCCGGTGCGACCAGCGCTGTGGGAGAACGGTGGAGACCTTCGCCCAGGCACGCTCGGCCAATGGCAACGCGGCCGTGTGATGCCGCCACAGGCAGATGGTGCCGCGAGGACTGCACGCGACCTCCGCCGCCGTCGCCGTGCGTTCGAAGTGGCGGACGGGGTCCGCCGTCGCACCGACGACGATCCCCGCCACCAGCGCGGTCGTTGATAGAAGCGCCACGGCGCGACCGGGCCAACGGGAGCGGCGCGCGAGCGCACCCCGCAGCCACCACATCGGCGAGGCCAGCAGCAGGACGAAGATCAGGACCTGCGTCCACACCGTGCGATCGCGCAGGACGATAGGCGGCATCGCCGCCCCGTCGTCGACCGGAGTGAACAACGCCAGGGTGGTGTCGGGCTCGGCCGCGAGGACGACGGGCAGCATCAACCCCGCGACCACTGCCAGTGGAGCCAGGGCGAACATGGGCAGGTAGTACTGGCCGAGCATGCCGAGCCCGGCGGCCAGGGCGACGATGACGTACGGCAGGACGGCCTGAGGACTCGCCGCGGCGCCAATGTGGTGAGTCGCCGCAAGCGCGGTCAACTGCAGCGAGAGGACGCCGATCAAGGACGGCAGGGCACACGCGACACTGATCGGGACCAGCCTCCGCGCTCGCCACTGCGGCGAGCCCGGAAGGATGCCGTTACGCGTCCCGACGTACTCACGCCCGTCGAGGGCAGTGCCGAAGACCGCGGCGACCAGCAGCGGTGGCATCGCACTGGCGACAGCCTCGAGCGCGGTCTCGCCGTCGATTTGCCACCACCGGTCGTTGAAGAGGAAGAGCCCCGAGGCGACCGTCCCCACGAGTGCCGCGAAGCGCCCTCTGCCGCGCAGGAGGATGGCGAGGACCGCTCTCATGACCCGGCTGCCGCGGTCCAGCGGCGGAACGCCTCAGCGGTTCCGTCGGCGTGCCCGGGCGCCTCGCTGACGAAGCGAGTCGCGGCTCCGGCGAAGGCCACTGTCCCTCCATGGAGGAGGACGATCTGATCCCCGACCAGGTCGTCCGACCCGATGCCGTGGGTCGACATCACGACCACCGACTCCGTCGCGATGGTGCGGATCGCCTCGGCGACCTCCACCTGCTGAATCGGGTCCAGCCCGGACATCGGCTCGTCCAGGAGCAGCGCGACCCGCCCGGACGCCAGCGTCGCCGCCAGTGCCAGCCGGCGCAGCATCCCGCCGGACAGCCGACTCGTGGGCCTGGCCCCGGCCTCAGCCAGTCCGACCCGTTCGAGCGCCGCCTCGGCCCTGGACGCAAGCTCGCGTGGCGGCGCTCCACCCAGCCAGGCGCAGTACTTGACGTACTCCGCGGCCGTCAGCCTCCAGACGTATCGGGGGAACTGCGGCATGAGCCGCGGTCGCTCGCCGTCCGGGTCGAGCACGATCGACCCGCCGCCACGGTGACGGAGGTCGCCGGCGACCAACCGGAGAAGCGTCGTCTTTCCGGCGCCGTTGACACCGAGCAGGGTCGTGAGCCCGGGATCGAACTTCGCCGTCACGTCACGCAGCACCAGGGAGCGACCGTATCGGTGGGAGAGGTTGTTGATGGCCAGGTGTGGCATGGCGGCCACCTCAGGATGGCCAATAGGTGCTGTCCCAGCCACGTCCGTTGCGCACGTTGTACTGGTACGCATTGACATCAAAGTGGAAGCGGCCGCCGCTCCACGAAACCGAGTGACGGCGCGCCACACCGGCGCAGAAGCCTCGGTTCAGGATTTGGCTGACTGTCTGGTCCGGCAACCACGAGCGATCGCGGCGCAGACGGGTGTCGTAGTGGTTCTTCGACCGATAGCAGCTGGTGACGTCGGAGAGAAAGATCCCGGCGCTGGTGGCCGCCATCGAGAAGTCAGCGCCTTTCGATGAGGGAAACCGATTGGGCTCGCCCGTCGCTCCGACAGCGACCCGGATCCCGACACGATGCACAGACTGTGCGTACGCCGTGATCGGCGCCGTGATGAGCAGACTCACCAAGACTGCGCCGGTCCCCCATGTGTTCCACCGCATGATCCCCCCACGTGGTAGCGAACGACGGAGACGCCGTGTTGCGCGACCGTTTCTACGTCGAAATGCTCATCGCCGCGCTCGGATAGGTCAATGCCATTCACGGCATGTTCATGGATCCCTCACTGCGGTGTTGTTCAGGTAGATCCCCAGAGCGATCGCGACAGTGGGACCGCGGAGGTAGTGCCGGCGGTCGGGGGCGCGCCATAGGTACCAGCCTGGGGCGAGGTGGTCGTAGGTCCATCCGCCGTGGGTTTTGAGCCGGTGGTGGAATCGGCAGAGCGCGG
>Ga0131853_10003170_pt1 | contig 29487 bp, 25 predicted proteins | sample TergutLab28metaG_FD_92764 | JGI IMG/M metagenome (GOLD analysis project Ga0131853, IMG submission 92764) | Labiotermes labralis P1 segment gut microbial communities from Petit-Saut dam, French Guiana - Lab288 P1 (version 2) (version 2) | ecosystem: Host-associated > Arthropoda: Insects >... | reverse complement strand
GGATATTAAATGTTGAGAAATGGTGGAAATATAGTTTTTTCTAGAATTTGGTAGAGGGTGGTTTTGGGGGGGGGGGGGGGGGGGGGGGTTGGCGGTATTAGATTTAGCTGTTGAAAGGTTAGCTGGTGGTGTTATTACTGTCATGCTGTAGGAGGAGAAATGAGGGACAATGCATTCTCACTGTTTCTGTACATGCGTATCAGAATTTTGTCTTTTAATATGATCCGCCTGTGATCTCTCATGGCATAGTCTAACGCTTGTCTAGCTGCATTGAAGACATGTATGGTAGAGCCTCATGTGTTCATGACTAACTCTTTCGTGCCAGAAATAAATGCCCTGGAGCACTGTGAGAAAGACAAGAATGTAAATGGCTGCAAATTCTTATCATGTTATTGATGACAGTGTTAGTTGTCTTTGACACTGTAAACTGCACAGTGCACATGACTTCGGTCAACATTCGGCACACAACGGTTAATTGGAACAAGTAAAACTGAAAAAAGAACCAAATCCATTTTTAAATGTAAAACTGCTGTTTGGTTTCAGGAATGTACAAAAGATCGGTAATTCAAACATAACATGATCTCAAAGAGCTTGAAAATTTATTTTAATAATAATAATAATATAAAATAGTACTTGTGCATTAGAGTTAGAGAGGATGAAAGCCTTGGAACCCCCCTTAATGGAGGCAGAGCTCCGCTGAGCTGAGAGCAATATGTACAGTAGTGGGGTGTGGGGAGAGCTGAATCCCTGGCCATATGGTCTTGTAGTTTGTCAGAACCTCCTGCAGTAGGTTTAAATTATAGCATTAATATTGATGATCACCAGAGGTTGAAATCCGGTTTGCGAAAATTGAGGCACTATTTGTATACATTAATCTTTTTTTATTACATGAGTGTCCTCTAGTTTCCTCGAAAGTTTTAGTTCCTTTCTGTTTGTTGTCATATGTAGGAAGGAGCCACATCCTGGCTAAAGAGTTTCTGATGTACTGTTGAAAGTCCTTAAGTTTATGTACCACAGAGTGACTTGTATTTCTTTAGAGTGAGGATGGTGTGGACATGAAGTTGGACTTCACGTTTGATTCCGAACTCTCCCAGTTAACGGACGATAAGTCAAGCAAGACGATGGGCCTTTCCCGGTCAATGCATATGGCTCCTGGAGTGCAGTCCACAATATCATCACCTGCTGCTGATCTCAATTTTAAGATTGCATCTGTAAAGAAGGTATTTACATGAATTTCATTGTTGATACTCTTGATTAGGGCCACATTTGATCCCAGGCCAGTGCACATGTGAATTGTAGTGGACAAAGTGTCACTAGGATTTTTTTGTAAGGTGTGGCATCGTTGTGCTTGTAGAATACACAGTGAAAGAAACATGACCCATCAGTGCACACTGTACATTGACAGGTCATTTTTCTACATCATGTCACTAGGACTGATTTTTCTTCAAGTATGTAAGTTTTCCCGTCTAAGAATCTTCCCTCCAGCCCTCCATACTCCTTCATTCATCTGTCACCAACACAGTGTAATCTTACCAGTTGATAGTGTCATTAAGTAATTTGTGTCCTACTGGTGATTGATAACTTCCAATTTTAAGTAGGTCTAAGAGTTGGACAGCTCAGTTCATATTGTGCCTACCCTAGACTAGGCTGCAGCTAGGGTAGTCAGGGAGTTGGTTGTCCTGCCAGTTACATAGAACTAGTCAGTGTCATAACATACTATTTCGCAGTGTGTGCTGGAAGCTCTGCCAGAAAACGAATAATTGTGTCATTTTCTCAGGGGCCAATATCAATTGCAGGTGTTGAAACAGTTGTACAAAAGTTACTTTGTTGCCACGTAGCATTGGTCAGTTCCCAGTGCTTTTTGTATTTTCAAATATTGTCACTGCTCAGGTCTTTCCTACCCCACTTTGACTCTCCGTATTTTTTTTTTTCTGTCCGTCTGTCCCTCTACCATTTTGTTGTCACCTTTGTCATTTATAAACTCTTATTCCAAACTTAAACAAACAAGTTTGTTTGGTGTTTATATTTTACATGTTACATTTTACATTGCAGCAGTTATCAAAGGTACATTTACGCCACTCCTACATTTTTCTTTGTGTTGTCTGTCTACTGTCTTCAGCTTCTTTAGCTCTTTGAAACTGTCAGCGTGGAATTCAAGTACCCATTTTATAGCACATCCATTATGGTCTGGCAGTGTAAGTGGAATGACCATTGTAAATCGGGTACTTAGTATTGAAAAGGGTAATGAAGAAACAAAATAGCCTGCAACACAGATATACCTCATTGCAGAAGTATGAAATTGCAAGCAGTGGTTAGAAACGGATTGTTCTTTTTTCATATAAGCAGAAGTTTGTTAAAATAATTTAATTTTTATGTGCTCTGGTCCCAGCATAGTGATGGCTGGGTAAGTAAGTGGAGCTACCCAGAAGTTCCCAAAATTCCTCTGCCATAGCTTAACCACTTACCATAATTTCTAATTGCCCCATCCCCTTTGAAGTAGTCCCCTTTGCATTGATACAGCGATTCCAGTGGGATTTCCACAATCGGAAGTACTTCTGGGAGCAATTTCACAACAGCTTCTTCACGTTCTGCAAGGTCTGATCACCTCATTGCTGTCAAAACATCACCCCTTGAATTTCAATTTCATCTTCGGGAATAGGAAAAAATCACGGGGTGAGGTCAGGTGAGTAGGGAGGGTGGGGGATGACTGCCGTATTCATAGAAACCAAAAACTGCCACACAGCGAGCAATGCATGAGCAGGAGCATTGTCATTCAGGGCCCATGAGTTGTTGCACCACTTGTCTGGATATTTTTGCCATATGTTTTCCCTCATTTGCCTCAAAACATCGCAAGAGAATTTTCCACTCACCATCTATCCTGGTGGAACAAATTCCTTATGCATGATGTCTTCAGTGTCAAACTTCCGCCACATTTTCGTTCATGGTTCTGGTCAAAGGTCGTCAAGAATGCTCTTCATCATTGACTGACATCCACCCATTCTTGAAATGCTTAAACCATTCGTGGGTATGCGTTTGGCCCAGGGCATTATCACCAAATGCTTCTTTAAGCATTTTGTGTGGTTTCCAAAGCTGTCTTGCTGAGTTTGAAGCAGAATTTGGTGCAAATCCATTGCTCCTTCACATCAGTCATTTTAGCAAGTCGGTAGGATCGCAAAAAGCACTACCATGACGCCACAAAAATGCACAGAAAAAACACACATCCTCACAGCAGAAAGTCGCTTGACAGACTGGTTCATAAAGGGTACTGCTTGCGATATCTAGCGGCACACAACTGTACTACAAGCGGTTTTTGTGCTGCAGTCCTATTTCAGGGACTTCTGGGTAGCATCACATACATAGCAGCAGAGTGCCACAGTGCTGTTAAATGAATCAAAGTTGTACCTACCAAAACTTTGAACAGAAATCTACGTCAATTCATCTGAATGGAGATGTGCTGAAAATGTGTATACTTCCATACTGTGCAGTCATCCAAACTGAGAAGTACTGATTGTGTATGTTTGCATTTGTATGTAATGTACCGTTTGATTTTGTTATGCCACAAAAGAAACATTGGCAGGGAACACACTGTGTCCAATTCATATGATTTATTTTTGTGTTTGCAAGGTGTGGGAGAGCATGCCTGCAATGCCCACAGTGATTGAACACAATGAGGATGGAAGTGTAGCTTCGACTGCATCATCCTTCACGCCAACTTTTGGCAACCCTGTTGATGCTGGTCTTGATCCCTCATCTTTTGGCAAATCTGTGGATGGACCAGTTGTTGTTTCCGGTGATGACGGATCACCACTTAATCCTGCAGAAGTTGTGTACAGGTAAGATGAAACTGACATATGTATGATTGTGTCCAGTGAATCAACAGAGAGTATTTTGTATTGGTGCATTGTGCACTGTAGATTTGGCAACATCACTGATGCATAGTAACTCCTCATGCCATCCAGTCTGCAGTGGCCAGCCCAGCAATAAATATGATCCTTGTGTATCATTTGTATAAAAATGTGCCAGGATTACAGTGTCTGCCCTGAGGGCTGAACAGCCAGGGAGTGAGTTTGATTCGCAGCAACACACTGCACAGTGTTTCCCTTTTCCACAGTAACTGGACTCTTTAACCCACCCAACCTTCTCTGCCATGGGTACTGGGGTTCTTTGCATGGGGCTGAAGCAGGTGTGATGTGTCTGTTATTTTGCTGACTGCTGTTTAGTTTTGCCTGTTTTAAAATTGCATTGCAATAGGATTGAGGCTCTTGTATTTGCACCCATCATGAAAAGAAGTTTCCCTCATTTGTTATTCCGGAATTGGTAGTGTCCCAAGTGTTGCTTCAGCAGCCATATTGCAGTCCAGCTTGTTTTGTGTGAACAGTGAAATAGTGCACCCATGTCTCATCTCATGTGTCATCCGTTTTGTAGTCATTCAGACATAACAGAATGAAAAAAAGGCACATGTTAGCCCATCGGCAATTCTTTAATGACATGCTTCAAGAATTATTTGAGCAAACATATACTGATGAGACTTCATGAAGTTTTCACGCCAAGCGTCTGCTGTGGTTTGACAGTTGTTATTGTTGCTGGAAACTGACAGTGGCAGAGAGATGACATGAAGCATGGCTGGGACAGCCAGTAATCAGAATTGGACAGTGTGTTATTTTGGCCAAGTGCTAGCAGTGCAGTGTTAGTGTTTGTGCCTAGGGAATGAAATTAAAAACTTTGATTTTGAGTGGAAAACCGAATGTTTTTCTTCTTTTTATGACTTTTCGTAACAGTTGGTCCTTCAAAAGATTTCTGTATGTCGATTTGTCTTTCCAGTCCTGGTCCACCAATGCAGGGCAATACAAATAATTACAGTGGTGGAGCAGCAGTGTCAGCCGTTCCCAGTATGGCCAAAAATGACCCCACGTCTACTTCAAGCAACGTTTGTAAGGTAAACCTGAGTTGCTTCTCTAGGACCTTCTCTGTATATTTTATTTGTACATATGTCGTATGTATATTGCTGGGAACAACAGGCCATAGGGAGAGCATGTTCTTTTAGTGTGGAGGTGGTAAAACATTTAGTATTAATGTGCACTGATGGCAGTGATGTATTTGAAGCTGTGCCAGTTGAAGGATACAGAGGTAAGTTAGTGTTTTGACATGACACATTCCAGAACTAGGTGGAAAGGGGGAGAAGAATGGCAACAGAGCAGAGAAGTTAACAGGCTTTACGGGAGGAAGGAGAAACAACAGTAGATGTAAGGGTATGAAAGTGGTACATGTCAGGAAACTGGTCGTGATGTTTGAATGTCTACTGTTTTGCATATGTTCTGGCATTCTGTGCAAGTGCGTGATAAACAGAGTAAAGGCAGTATGTGTAATATCACCTGGTGGCACAATATGACAACAGTTCAGCTGCACAAATATGCAAGTCCACTGTCAAATGTTCATCTGAGCTAGTTCTGTTTTCACACATGTGCTGCTTTGAGATTGTGTCAACATTATTGTGTCTCCATCTTCCAAGTGATTTTCACATCATAGTGTTTGAATATTCATTGTATCTCTCTCAAGTATGCTAAGAATGTCCACCAGCCACTAAGGTTTCACTCTAATGCTACTGGGTGATCTGTCTAAATTGTAAGTTCAAACTAAACATCTTGGTCAGGTATGTAGCACTTCCTGCTTTGTATGCAGTTTGTGCTTGGTTTCAGATCTTGGCCCAGATATGAACCACCTTGGTTGAGGTGGTGGTTGGTGGTGTTCGTAAGACCACTTAGACGTCAGGAGAGTGGGTCCTAATCGCAGCTCGTTACCAATCATCATATCATTCAGCGCTGCTGTAATTGATTCAAAGTCCAGAAATTATTTCAGGAAAGAGGAGAAAATTAAGAAATTACAAAAAAAAATTAATTTTGTACTGGTATTAAAATGGTACTTATGAGATTTGGGGTTCTTGCAACAGTGAATATTTTGCTTACTGTCCTCAGGGGTGAGGCACACCGTAGTTCATTGGGTAGATACGGCTGTGTCAACAGAAGAACCTGAATCAATTTTCCCCCTAAGGTGGAGGTAGCATGTAGCATGTTTTTCTACAGTGGTCACCCATCTACCAAACTGCATGGGAGTCACATCCTGGAACACATAATCTTAACATATGTGCACTGTACATTGTACGCTTTAGCTTGCAACATAGTAAGTAATAAATGTACAGTCACACGCATGCAAGTCTCATAAGACCCACTATACAGGTAACAGTGTTGTTGTAGGGTGTTATGTTGTGTCACACATCCCGGGCTGGTGGGGAGCGTAACATTTTTCCACCTCATTTCCACTCGAGCCACAGTCTGAAGGAATCATTTCATTATCAAATTGTATTGGTAATTGTGTCTGTAGATTGCCTAGGATTAGTTTGGAAAACTCTTAAATTACTTCAGAGTAATTTGATATGTGTAATTCATGCAAGATTTGTTGTGGTTCAGAGTGGCACTGGGACAGGTTTTTCTCCCAGTACTCCAAGACCTTGTTTTACCTTAGTTGCATTTCTGATAAAGTGGGTATAAATCAAAAAGGCATATAAACAACTGTACTCCCATAAGAAAGAATAGGTAGGGGTTAGCATAATACAGCATGGCCAGCTGAAGGGTAGGAACCCAAAATTGAGGGGGCTTAAATTAAGAAATAGTGTCTATTGGCATGGGGCATTACAACAAGTGGGGCGTGAAACAAGGGGTACAGGTACTGTTGCTTTCCCTGTCTCAGTCATGCTCCCAAAGCTATACTCATCTCACAAGTCACTAGTGTTGTGCAATCTCAGCAGTTGACAGCACTTTTAAATAACACACAAAAAGAATGATACATTTGATTAAAGAATGAAGATTTGTTGATGGTTGTCCATTTGAGTAACGCTCAAGGCACTGCATCTAGACAAAAGGGACTAATAAATTGTACAGTCTTCAGTGTAGTTCTCCTTTTGTTTTGCTGCATATAAACAGAAGGAGAACTGTTGTGTAGACTGTACGCTTAGGTACGAATTGAAATTCCCTTCTAGTGATTTTCTTTTATTTTGCTCCACAGTCGCTGTCACAATGTGCGTGTGCACACACACACACACACACACATACACATGGTGTAATCCATTTGTAAACATCAGTCCTCTGTATGAGCTATAACATTCCATTGTGATAAGCATTAAGACTGATGTTTTCTGGGATGTGACACAGTGCAGTCTGTAGATGTTACCATTCTTTTGGAGAGACATGCTGCTGACATATGCAGGTTTCTCCAAGACATTTGTACAGTATACACTTGTTTCTGAAAGTATATTTTCACTGATGTGCAGCTGTTTGCCCCGCAGGTGAAACCCCAACAGCAGGCTGTCTTGTCCACAGGGCCGTCACCCATCGGACATCCTGGGCCCCTCTCTCCACCTCCCTTTAACTCATCCAGTGCACAGCCAGGACATATCAGCTATCAGGTAAGGGTGATACACCATGCATTTTGCTGACAGGATAACATAGAGGGTGAAAAAATGTACATTAGCTGTGACTGTACAAGGAAAGGTGACTGTGAAATATGTCATTACATTGGTAGTGAGCAATGCATACAACAGTTGATGTAGAGACTAGGCTGTGGACTGCACATTCCAGGGTTCAGTTCCTTGCAGGGGCAGGAGATTTTTCTCTGTAGTGCACTTGCCAGGCTCTAGATCCCACCCTAGTCTCCTACGTAGTGGGTACTAGGGGCTCTGTCGCGAGGGTGTGCAGTTAACCTCTTACCTCTGTCTAGTGCCAGAGTTAAAAATGTGTGGAACTGTGTCTCCAGTCCCTCAGTATAGCTAACTTCATGCCCAAGGACGACCTTACCTGTCACTCCACCAGTGTCCTCCTCATTGCTGGAGCCGCCTACTCTTTCATCAGAGTATTCATTTGAAGTTTATTCTTCTGAACATTCAACAGCAGTTGGTATTTGAGTTCTCCTCATTGTTTCCTTTCTAGAAACGTGTTTTAATGTTTTCATGGGTTTCTTGCATTTCTTCCTAGTTTGAAGTAGCATATATCCACTTAAACTGTTACACGTTTTCCTGTCATTAATCCACATCTGCTGCATTTATGGTTTTGAAACTAACCACAAATGGGTCTGCAGATTATTCTGCATTCATCACTGTATGCTGAGTATAGCAATGCATATCAGCTTTTGGTGACTCCAGAAATACTTGAACGTACCACATAGAACCTTGGTGCAATGTAAATCAACCCTGTTTGAACACAAAATCATTGGTGCAAGGTATCTGAAATGTAGCTGTTGTGCAAAATTGTCATTTTAATGTTCACCCCTAATTTCTATCACATTATATTCTTTGTGTGTTTATTTGTAGCCAACTGCAGCTCAGTTCAGTGGCATTTCTGCCATTCCATCGCCGCCTACAGTACTGTACAATTCCTCACAGCAGATTCCAGCACAGGGTGGACTGTATGGCGCATTTCAGATTGACGGCACTCAGGTACGTGACTGTTTTACGTCAAGCACGTATATAATGCATTATTGTGAGACTTTGCCAGATCAATTGTAACAGCAGTTCTGGTGGGCCATGCCACCCCTCAGCCAGTTAAGTTGCCAGCCTTTCACGTCTGGGGCCAGGTTTGATTCCAGGCCAGTTTGAGATTTTTGATGGGCACAAGTAGCACTGGGACAGGTGTTTTCAGATTACGCCCTGTCAGTATCCTTCCACCAGTGCTCCATACTGGTTCATCCGTCACTGACATTATATAAGGCCAGCAGCAGACAGCATTATTACTTTGTTGTGCTTTTGCATCAGAGCAGTGGCAGGGTGGAGGCATGTGTTGTTGTAAGCAACATTTGCAGGTAAGTACTTTTCCTTAAAAGTAAACATAACCTTTCAGATTGCTGCATAATTTTAATAACAAACTCAAAACATGCTATAATTTTTGAGTTGTTGCCTTTGTTAACATATTTGTAGAAAACATCTTAAATTGAAAGTTCTCTATCACTGCTGCAGGCCACATTCCATAGTTGGAATAACCTTAGTGAGAAGGCTGTATAACATGAACAGGCAGGTGGCACATTTGAGATTTCGCATTTGACAGTTTGTGTACATCTGATGATTTCACCAAACATGTGGAAACATGCATGTAGATTACACACACACATTTGAATAAAGGTAGACCAACTTTGATGACACTTGCTTTATTATGTCAGTATCATTTCTTCCATGCCAGTCACCGAACTGCAGTTCGGTGACTGGCATAGAAGAAATGATAAGAAAACTTATAGTAAAGCGACGATATGATATTTTGTAACTTGCATTTTCCACAATACAGCCTACACAATAACGCACCAAGTAGTCGCAAGCTCCTGAAGATGGATGTATTAACATCCAAAACATGTTGAGCAGTAAACTGACATAATAAAGCAAGTGTCATCAAAGTTGGTCTACCTTTATTCAGATATCAAGATGATGCACGGTCCAATACACATAAGATACACACACTCAGTTTGAACATTAAGTAATGTGGTTACCATGTAGCCAATGGCCTTTTAAATCCCTGGCTTCTGCTGCAGGCAGGGCAATGTTCTGTTGTGAGTGCTCTTTGCAGGACCGTGTTTTTGCTTTTGGACAAAAGGGGCATTCACTTAACGGGACAGCATTTTCCTGTTTGTCCATTAAAGGTTACATGTCAATGCCTGAGGCACTGCGTGAACCTTGTACAAGGCATAGCTCTCAGAGTTTTTGAATGATGAAGATTTTTAAAAAAGTGGCCAGATACCATGTCCCTTATTTTAGTGCCATTACTGAATGATTTGCTATAAGTTTGTTAAAGTGCAATATGGGTTGCATTTATTGCAGTTCTGAACATATGGTCCATCAGACTGCCTGCTGATTTGACACCCGGTTTTTCATATATTACCATGGATATTACAATAGCTCTCAGGCTGTTACAGCTTGGTATATATCTCATTTCAGGTTCTTGGTGGGCAAGCGAGATCCCAGTTCTCGCAGTTCCCACCGTATGGCTTGTCACAAGGACTTGGACAGGCATCTGCTTTCAGTCAGCAGTCAGTGTACTTGCAGACTGCACCCCACCCACCACCCACTGCTGCACCAGACATGTATCAGTCAACAATCTCGCAGTTTCGTATTCAGGTGTCTGTTTATTATTGTATTATTGTATCTTTCGCTGTTAGACTGGACCAGTTGACCTTGCTGCATACACAAATCATCTGATATTGCACCTGCAGATAAACTTACGAATTGTGCGTTCTTTTGCAAGAACTGGTATTATATTGGAATTACAAGGTTTATCGATTCCCGTTGTCTAAAATTCATAATAGAAGACACCTATTGTGCAGACTGGATCTGTTACCTGATGTCAACTGTCTTGGAATTTTTAGACCCTTGTTAGAATGGGGCCAGTCTCTTGTTGTGCTCAGGAATGGTGCTGAAAAATGATAGTACTGCAGTGGAGTAAATGAACTGAGCTTAACGTAATGAATTTTGCAGCCCAGAGACCCTCACAGAATCCTTCATAGATGATGGACGGTCAGAAACCACTAATTCTTAAATGTAATGTGCCGTTGTCTAAACTTTTCAGAAGCGGCTGTAATAGTAATTGTTGTAATTGTTTTAATCATTGGCTCTCTCGAGGAAGATGTGCTTGAACTTCAGTTTGAAACGCTTAATTGTTTTGTGTTTTGATGAGACGACTGCCTAAAACATTTTATTCCCTGCTCTGAACAGACACCGCAAGGGCCATTTGGGCAGTCCCAGCAACTGAGTAACAGCCCCAGCACAGTTCTCATTTCTTCAACATCCAATTCATTGATGTCAGCTAGTGTGAAGCCTTCGACACAACAGATCGGAGCAATTGGCACCAAGGGAGCTGGTCCATATCAGCAGAGTGCCTTGCCCTCTGCCCCTCAAGCATCGCAGGTATATGCAGGTGTCTTGTGTGCCTTTACTCATTACTCACTGCATCAGACTGTTGTGCCACGTGATTATTCATGGTTACCCAAAAAGTGCAATGTAACCTTGTGTTCCTGAGATAGCGCCTCATTTATAATTTATGTTGTCTTAAAATGCCTGTATTCAAATTACTCCATGATGGCAAAGAAACTTTGAACTTAAATACTGCCTTTGATATGACTTGTTCAAAGTTTTATATGTGTCCATGTGCTTTTAGAATTTGGCTATGTACTGTCCAGACTGCTGTATGCAGTGAGTTTGCTTCTTGGCATTTATTTTTTCCAGACCATCGTCATTTACAGTGAATTGGTTATTTGCTAGCATTGTTTCTAATCTACCATGTATAAGTTCACCTGCTTACCACTGCTTTTCCCACAGTGCCATGGTAGTATATTTAGTATAGTGACTCTAGTACAGGCTGGACAGTTCGGGGTTCAAATTCCATTAGAGGCAAGAGATTTTTGTCATCTCCAAAATGTTTAGACTGGCTCTGGGGCCCACCCAGCCTCCCATTCACTGGGTACTGGGGCTGTTTCCCACTGGTTAAGTGGCCAGGGGGTGAAGTTAACCACTTATCACCATCTAGCATTGCGTTAAGAATGAGTGGATCTATACCTTTCTTCTCCCTGTATGCGTTCATGGCATGGACAGAGGAAATTTTGCCTTATACCTTTACACCATGTGCTTCCTGGGTTTGCAACACACATGAGAAGGGATAATGTTTTTCTTTAGTGCCATGATGCATGGGTAGTTTACGCTAAAATTGGTAGCTTGTCAAAGTAGAGAAATATTGAGATATATAGTGAATAAAAGAGATGCTGTTCAATGCTGTGCTTGCAACTGAGGTCTGTTGGACAAGGAGGAAGCATAATGCATCTAGAATGTCAGCTGAGGGTACTTGTAGCCAGTGTCCAGCATGAAGAGTGTTCACACACACACACACTTGGAGCACATTGTCTTGCCACTTGCTCATTATATTGCTTGTGTAGCTAGCCTACATTTTTTGATCCAGTGGGTGCGCTTTTTATATATATTACTTCCTGTTCATGTTTGCTGTAAAATACAGCACTGTGCTGCTTACCTTGTGCTGATGTGCATTATGTTGTATACATCATGCAGGCATGTAGTTACACTACAGAGCATGTGTGTTACACCTTGGTGTGTGTCATAACTTGTTGTGGTTGTCATTTTGACGCACCCCAGTTGGCATCATTAGTGGCTTGTGACTTCTAGTGTCTAGTTATATGTAAGTGATAGTTGAGGTTGTGTGTAATAGGTTCATTGTTTAAGTGCCTTATTTGTAGAATGTGGGTAAGCTTGATGAATGAGATATGTTTTGTAAAAACTGAGTGGCATGTTGGGACCCAATTAGGGTGTTCCGGTATGTTCGAAATAACATAATATTACTGAATATTATTAGCGTAATAAATCGGTAAATCATCATGAACCAGGAACAAATGAAAAAGCAGGCGGTGGGATGACATGTCAGTATTAAGGCATTCTGTTAAATGGTGGGTCTGTGGCTGCTTGTGTTTTCAGCTGTACATCCAGTATGATCCAAGTCAGGTCCTGAATGTCAATCAGAACTACCTGTCAAGCTCGCAGATGGTGCAGCGACCAGGACCTGTGCAGAGCAACGTAGTGCCCACAATCACACCTTCTTCTTCATTTTACTCAGGTTCTGCCGGTAAGACAGAGTTCTGTTTGGCAGATTTATGTAGAGTCAGTTACATTCCATCACTGGAATGCCGCTTTTATCCAAATGTAAGATTATTTTTTCCCCACTCCCCTCCACTATTTCTTGTCTGCAGAAGGTGTGGGGGTCCTCACCTTTTAATCATGTGCACTGTTAAACATTTTGTGTGTGAGTATTTTTTGAAAGTTTAAGATTGTGGAGGGGAGGTCACCTTGTATTTCGTTAAGCATGTGCTGGTAAGCTTCTGTGTGGAGGATTCATATTTTAACCTTTGCCATCCAAAGAGACCAAATGCTGTTCGCTAAAATGTACTGGTGAGGGGCTTAGCATTCCATATGCTGGTCTCTGGAAGTGTACTTGGTAGCATTATAAATGTCCACACTAAGCCAGAAAACTCTTGCTCTCAAGAGATAAAATTGGTGTTTGAAACTGTCTGCTAAAGATAAAGTAGACCAAAGTCTCCCAGGAGATTTGTTGTTAGTGAAACATTCACGGATAATTAGGTACGGGTTGGCGACAGTGTGAAGATGTAGTAACTTTTTGCGTGCTAGGTAGCAGCATTTATAGTTCATTAGCAGCAACAAAATGCCATTTTGTTCTGTAACAGTATGCACATTCTGTTCTCTTGCAGCGGTTATTTACACCTGAAGTAACGTCTCAACCATTTGGGTATTGGGTTCTGTGCTGAAGATTGGTCTTAAAATTGTTTTCTTTTTCATGGCTTGTTGATGCAGATATGTTCCAATTCTTTGTTTTGTTTTTAGAAAAAACAATTTTCAATATCGGGCATAACTGGTCAGCAGCATTTTGTGGTATCATACTCATAGTTGTGAGTGCAGTTCAGACAATGTTGATCTTCCCTGGCTGCAAGAATCCACAGCATTAACTTATGACAGGAATGCCCTTTGTAATGGGCCCTCCACTGCAAGCCATGCCATTTCCCTGTTGCACGTGAAGATAAAGGCGGATCCAGCATCGGAGGCAGTACAGAGTGTCCAAATTTTTATTCATAACTATGACTGTATAGCATCACTGGAATCCTTTAAAAGCATCATATCTGTGTTCTGTAAATTTTATAATTCATTTATGACATAATGTAATCTTGTATGTGGTTACGAACATTTTGAAGGAACAACTTCCTCCCTTGATATCTCGAGGAGAAATGCAGTATGTTTCTCTACAATTTTAATATTCACGTACCAGATTAGATGGTGTCGTAAGTCACGAGACCACAATATTAATGTTGATTGCCTTGGCAGTCTGAAATATTACATAACATGTCTCTGCATTGAAGCAGAATATGTCATAATTTTAGTTATGCTTACAATTCTGTTGCTTTGCATTTACTTTTTTAAACACACGGAAATCAATTTGTGTTGCAGCGAACTCATGCCAGAACCCTGCCGTTGTGTCTGATGTCATGAGGGGTCTAATTGCAGGGGGCCAGACAGGTTTCTACCAGGCTACAAATTCAGCATTGCAAGCTGTGCAGCAGCCAGCCCCTTCAGCCCAGCAGCTTCACCAAACAGGTTCCCCCTATAATCTACAGGGGTACAGCACTCAGTCTGGTGCTGCCACCGCTGTGGGACTACAGAACTTTGGTTCACAGGTAACAGAGCTTTCAGTGTTTGTAACAATATATGTGATTTGTTACCATGTGACTTACTAGACCAGAGTTTTGAATGTACTGTGGGCAAGAGCTTGTCCATTGGTCACAAGTTTTGATTGATTATAATTTCATAGAATGTTTTGCATGACTTTTTAATATAGCAGTTGAATTACAGCAGAACACAAGTTGTCAGTCTTAGGAAGTTTTCATCAACCTGCTTGGCTCCTTTGAATTAAACAATAGAATCCGGGTGTTTGTGATCATGACCAATTAATGCATCACAGACATCTGAATTCATTTTCAATCCAAGATGCATGTGTGCTTTCAAGTTCTTAATGAAATACTGTACTGAAAATGTGAAATGATCCAAGAAAGCATGGAAGTTTATTTTGAATAGAATACAAATGCTTCTTTGGAAACATAAGAGCAGTGCCTTCACCTTCAGGATGTAACATTGCAAGACTTGATCATGTAGATGAAGGCTTTGTGATCCTTTGAAATGTAAGGAGCTGCTACCTCAGTAACACAGTGACACAGCACATCCTAGGAGACATGAATCTTCATGAAGCTTGTTAGGTGGACAGTGCTATCTTTATGATGTGAGTGTTTTATTTATCATTAAGTATCTTGCATCGTTTTGTCTCCGAAGAATATTTGTCAGTGAGTTAGTATTGATTACAGTCTTCTGCCTTCTTTCTACTGCAGATAGCCCAGCAGTACCGTAACACTGGACTTCCTGGTCCAACATTCCTCAAATCAGGTGCCCAACATCCGTCTGATCATAGTGCTGCTTCCAATGGTCGGGCGCAGTTGAAGTCACCTTCCAGTAATCAGCAGGATGTTCTCTCATCAGTATTCTCTTCAGGTAAATTGTTTGCACAGACTTAATGTTGTACATTTTCCGTACAACCATATTACATATGTAGTGTTTAACACCAACTTGTTACACAGTGTTTTTATTTGTTAATTATTACTCCCAACATCACTTTAATTATCAACCAACAAATGCACATACATAAAATTTCACATTAAAACACAATTGCTCTGACACGTTTTGATCCTAAAATCATCCTCAGAGAGCTACGTTGTTCCTTGCTAAAGTCATTTTAAAAACATTCACAAAATAATTCCATTATATTAACAGGGTGTTGTGGCAGCATATCGTATTGTGTAAGAGTACGTTGTTGGGAATGCGTATGGCTATGGTGTGCGTTGTGCGTTATGTAGTGAAAGACTCTTTGTTGTTAAGTTTTGCCTGTTGGGCATTCATTATCCTTGTTGTTGCACCGCGCATTTCATAGAATCACCTTAATTATCAACCAACAAATGCACTTACATAAAATTTCACATTTTAATGTGAAATTTTATGTAAGTGCATAAGTTGGTTGATAAAGTAATTCTACGAAAAGCACGGTGCAACAATAAGGATACTCCCAACATGTTTTGGCCTCAGCTGTTCACACGTTTTCAGCGTGTGTAGCCTATGTGGCAGAGGTTCTACATACGTGATTAAAATTTTAGTTAAGATTAAAATATTAAAATCCGTACAGTCAGTTCATGGTTAAATGCAATATAAAATTGTTTTAATTAGACACTGATGTAATTAGCTGTGTCCAAACATCTATGTTGTAACCTTTCTTCAATTGGAATCAAGTTTCACATACCTTGTGTTCAAGCATATTCTCATAGCAAACTGACACTGCAGTCAGCTGTGATATTTAGTGCATAGCTGTGACACCGAGAATTTTGTATCAACATCTCATGAAATTATGGCTGCTGGTAACTGTCTTTGTTGGCACGTAAATGGTCTGCTGGCACATGTGAAATAGTCCTTTAAATTTGCAGTGTAGCTTACCTGCCATGTTCATAGACTTTTGGCACAACACAGTGCAGTCATGATTTGTGTGGGTGGTATTGTTTTGTGCCACTTTGAAATAACTCCTCTGTATAAGGAAATAATAATAAATGAATTGTAGTAATGCACAAAAACTGAAATGACATGCTTTATGTTCAAGCATGGTCAAAAAACTTAACAAAATTTCAGTGGGCTAAATTGCATGAATTTGTGTTGAATGTTGATGTGCATGCTGATGGAACGCAACCCACACATAAATGATGACTGCTGTGCACTTGTTAGCACAAGGAATGCAGTGGAGCCTTGGGAGGTTATAAACCTATTTTGACCTCTTGTTGTTACCCATTATAATGCCATTGTTTAGATCCGTGATATGTTCTAAAGTATGTGATTGAGACACGTGGCTGACAAGTCAACTCCCCCAATTCCCACAGTGTTGTACAGGGCACACTCAGCTCAGTCAAACTCTGTTTTTCTCTAAGTGAGGTTGGTGGCTTTTGTGGTAAGAAGCCAGCATATAACTGCCAGTGCTGTGACATGACACGTTTGTGTTGTAGTGGCAGCAGCAGTTGTATTTTCATTCCATGTAAACACTGATCCTCAGCTTCACATTTCATTGCTGTGGTCTTTACAATTGCAGTATTTTGTTTCATATACACAGTTCCCCAGATCCCATCACCAAAAGCTCGCAATGCAAAGCAGCAGCAGCAACCACCACCTCAACAGCAACAGCAGCAGCAGCAACAACAACAGCAACAGCAGCAGCAACAGCAAAGCCCAACACAGCAGCAGCAGCATCATAAGTTCAATCCATACCAGGGAGTCACTCAGCCTTCTCAGTTGGTATGTTACAAATATGCCATGTGTATTGGCTTCCTGTCTGGAACCGGGATAGATGGATCAATAGAGTGACTAGGGTATGGGCTAGACGGTCCAGGGTTCAAATCCTGGTAGAGGCAAGATATTTTTCTCTTCTCCAAAGTGTCTCTACCAGCTGTAGACCCACCCTTACAGTCATACTAGGGCTGTTTCCCCAGTGATAAAGCATCCAGGGCATGATGGTGACATCTTACTCCATCTAGTGCTGAGGTTAAGAATGAGTGGAACTGTACCTCTTCTCCCTCTGTATGTCTTCATAGTGTGCACAGGAATATCTTTGCCTTTTTGTGTTAGTCATTTCAAGACCATCTCCAAGGATACTTACATCTCTGTAGCACAGGGATGTCAAAACTCAGCTTTTATCAGTAAGAAGTGGTTCAAGCCATGCCTGTTGTAGCAGTACTGCTTAGTGTCTGTAATGAAATTACAAGATACATGCAACTGCACATGTATTAGGCGGTTCAGGTGTTGGCTGCTGTGTAGTTTTCATAGACGTAGACTATAATAATACTGTTCAAGGCATTGCCTACTGAAGGTGACTACAGTTCAGAGTATTTGACAAGACAGTGGAGCATTGTTTTCTTGTGTCTGCCTTGCTGTTGGTAGCTGTACTTATTCAGGATCAGACAATGGCACACTCATGGCTTCTTGTTTGTTGAATTATCAGCTGATGTCTGAGTATTAATTTAGACAAGACCATTGCCAGAGGCTGTACCATGTCATCTGGGCCACCCTAGATGACCATTTAGCCAGGAAAGTAGTAGTGTAGTTTTGTAATGTATTGCATTGTATTGTATTTCATCCTGATGATCACTACAAAAATGATGATGGACTCATCAGAAAGAAAATTGGATTACAAAGGAAGCAAGTAATGAAGTTAGCAATTCGAGAAATACAAGCAACTACGGTATAACTAAAGACAAATGCCCCGAGTCGCCAAATTTGACACATCAAACTCAAGTCCCACACAACAAATAATAATCAGGATGTATCAGCATCTATTCATCATTATTTGACACTTAAAGCACAACAACCACACAGCCAATCACAGTCAAGATACTTCAAGGCTTAATTGGTCCTTACTCATTCACAGTTCACTTGTTGAGAATCCATTGTCATAATTTTTCCACTGAGTAGAAACACTTTTTGATGAAGAAATTGGATAAGATTTTCTTTAATATTGTTAGTCACATACTGTTCACTGTTCATTCTGTCCATGTGTGAGAATAGTGGCACCAATATAATTGTACAGACTGACTCTGGGGTCCAGGCAGCCTGGTAATCGGTAGGTACTTGGATACCTTCAACAGGGGCATGATACTGGCAAGTGAATTGCCTTAGTGGCATGCCGAAGGGCAGCTTTGCATTTACCTTAACTAATATTTATCTGTCCACTTGTTCTATCATAGTGTGTGTTCAAGATGTCCACTTGAAATTTGCTGTCTCCATTTGCAGGCTTTTCAGCAAAGCATAAGAGGCCAGATGAACATCGGGGTACGAGGAGGCATGCCGTCAACTCCACGTTACCCAACTCCAATCCAACGACCAGTAGCCTATCAGCAAGGAGGAGGGGCACCGGGAAACAGCATAATGAGTGGTTCTGGTCGACACAGGCCTCAGCATAACTCTTCACACGCACCTCCATCACGGCCACCACCGAACATCAATAAAATGCAGAGTGGCCAGGCTGGTGGGCAGCCATATTATGGAGCTCATGGTTTGTACAACATGAAGATGGTTATGAAATATCAGATTAGTGTAGTGGGTGTAGTGACTAGGCAGTGGACTGGATATCCAAGGACTCCTTCAATTCCCAGCAGGGTAAGAGATTTCTCTTCTCCTAAACATCCAGGCTGGCTCTTCAGTGAGTACCAGGTTTTCTCCCAGTGGGAGTGTGAAGGTTACCACTCACTTCATATAGTTCCAAGATTAAGAATGAGTGGGGGTGTGCCTGTCATGCCATGGACAGGGTCAGTTTCACCTTATGTATCTTTTTTTTTTAACAACTGCACATTGTGGTTGATGTGTGTTTGACACTTTTCAACATTAGCAAACTTTGCAATCTGTCCACTTACAGGTCTTGTAATGCTTCCAATCAACAGCAGTTATTTCCCTTCACCTATTAAGTATCTGCACTTCTGTTACATAGCATACATTAACCCTTTGGCGCTGAATGGTGTGGCATATGCATCGGCCACTTGTGGCCTTTCTTCACTGCCCTTTTTTTGATTTTTTGCTTTTGCTTTTCTGTAGCATTTGCTTGAAAGAAAGTGGATGCCACAATTTAAATCGGTGGTTTTGCAGATTGCAGCGATAAGGCAGAAATTTGTTAGGTGCTGTAATTTTTCTGATCTTTGTGATTCTGAAATCACTGGAGTTTGAAAACATTTAGGAATGAGGAACACGCAGCTCATACATGTTTTGATGGAGGTGTGTATTGTCACTGAACATGTTGCCTGCCCTGTGTTACCATGAATACAGAACTTGACAATTGAAAATGCAAGTCTTCTGAGACATGATGCTGTGTTGCTGGTCAAGTAGTTCGTGACGTTTGAATGGATTATAGTGCTTTTCATCTTCAAGTTGAGATGAAGGCACTGTGATCCTTTGAAACACCAGGAACTACTAGCCCAGCGTTAACATTCTAGAAGGCTTGATTTTTCAGCAACACTCCTGTGAGAGGACCTCGCATTTTGCAGCCTTACAGTTTATGAAATACAACCTTGAGAAGTCAATTATTGGCAAGCTTATTGATTCTTATGAGTATGTGTGAGTGACGACAGTCCTGGCAAGGATCCCTTGTTTCTGCTACATGTAACAGTTTACTTTGTGAATTAGTATGGATCTTATAAAATGTGTTATTTGATTGACAGGTGCAAACTTAAAGCTGGAAAATGGTTCTGAAGGCAAGTCTGAAGGTAATGCTCTTGTTAGTAGTGAAAATAAGATGCCAGAAAGCAGTAATGCCAGCTCGAGCAGCAACAGCAGTGGAGTGCCTGCAAGCACCAAGCCAGTGGCAGTCGGCAGCACTCAGCAGACTGACATGAAGTTGCCCACAGAAGTAGGGAAGGAGGAGAACCCAACTCCCACCCCCGAATAGCTGTTGTCTTGTCAGTATTTGGACAGGCAAGCTTCCTTGTCTGTGCAAAGTAATTGTGCATCACATATGTCCACTGTTCTCTTCAAACTTGTATGTAGTTAGAAGCCATTGAAAACTAAAGTATGAAATATTGCAAATGTTGGTATTTTAAAATATGTGCTTGTACTATCTTTCATTGTCAGCACATTTTGTAAGTTGACTGTGACTTTCCAACGGAACAGCCGTGTGCCATGTTTCTTGTGAAAAAACTTGTTTTAGACAAAGGTGAATGTTGACACAAAGCTTGGCCCATTTCTCCTTGCGTACTGATACAACATGCAGAGGTCATTTGTGTTTCTCTGATCCTCTCTTACTGAAAATCGAATTGGGGGCAAGTTTCCAGTTATCAGTAAGCTTTGATTTACTTGTTTTAACAAGTGAGATAATGAATATGCTGCAGATGACAATTGTCTTGACATGTAGCCATGAAAATTGTGTTGATATACGTAACACAGAGTTTAAATTGAGTGCACATTTGTAGTACAAGGAGTTGATTCATGGTATTGTCAATAAATATCCTAACATTTGCTTCGTTAGCATCTGAAGACTTATGAGGACTGTGGTTAGAAACCAGAAGGGACATGTCATCTTGATGCATTCTTCCAGAAAAATTTCTTTTTGTCTCAGTAAGCCTGTTCATGAAATGTTAACTTTGTTTTTTAAGACATAGTTTCTTAGCAGAGAGAAATCTAATATTCAGAAAAGTTATCGTGTAACGTATGTATTATTTTTGTCTGTTGATTTGAGTAAATAAGTTCCTGTTGTTTCTGTATGTGATGACAGTGTGGCTTAATTGACAGGAGTGATGTCCTGCATATCTAATTCCTTAGTGTGTTACGGTTAAACATGCTGCCATGACTAGATTTGTGCATGTGAAATTGTTGTTGAAGCTGGGTGTAGGGAACTGAAAGGAACTGCTTCTTTAACCACAGAGGAGAAGATGGTGACTAGGGATTCACTTTCCAGTAATGCTTCACATCTTTGCACAGTATTTAAATACATTTTACCGTCGGTTTCTAGCTATTGTTTGTTTGGAATGAAGGTAATGACTGCGTGTGTTGTGCAAGCTTTGTGATGATTATGCTCCACCAAGACACTTTAGTTTCAGAAGTAAAATAAAAAGGGGGGGGGGGGGGCTAGCAGAGGTTAGTATTATACAAATAAAGAATGAACTGGTTAAGCATAATGTTTAATGAATACTGGGCGAGGTTGAAAATTGTCATTATTATCAGTTAAAGTTTGGCAATGTGCATATTTGATGAAGTTGGGAGTCATTGAATGGGAACCTTCCCGCATGTTTGGTTTAGGTGTTCTTATTTTCTCCCTTGGTGAATGTATTGTGTTTGTTAAAAGGACTTTTGTGAAAATAATAGTATGCCTTGGGGTGGATATACATTGCATGAAGAGAAGAAAGAACCAAGGAATGAAATGAAGTTGGAAATTGAGACTGAAGAAGCCTGCAGGCCGAGTCACCACCACACACCTAGTGTGTTTCTTACTGCAAAGCCTTTGATTCTCGGTACTTTGTAAGCTCAAACTGCTGTTGTGTAGTTGTTCATATCTGCAATAAATTGAGTCAGCAGTTCTACTGGTGACAGGAGATCATGTAACAGAAAAATGAGTTTTTTGTTGTTGAGTCAAGAATAGTGTAAATTTGGATGCAGTCTCCTTGCCATTTTAAAACAAATATGCCTATACCTGCAGTTCTGTCTTGTGTCTAGGATGGTTGGTACTGTGTAACATGTGGATATAAAATGTTCTGGCATTACACTATATGAAGTAATGTGTACATGTGACAGTCTTGAGTATGATAAGCTACATGTAATCTGAACAGTCAAGTCTACTAAGATGCAATGCTGTGTTTTTGGGTGATTAGTTCCTGATGTTTCAAAGCATCATAGTGCAGAGTCAAGCAGTGGAAGAAGGCTGGACTGCTCGATCCTGAAGGTGAAGGAAGTATATTCCTCAAAACATTGTGTGAAGTACTTACCAACTGACACAGCATCATGCCCCAGAAGACTTGAATCTTCAGCAACATCACTGAGAACCTCAAATCTCACATGTGTAATCTGTTGCATTGGCATTTCAGACTGCTTACAATGTTGAGAACTTCATTAAATGTACTTAAAGATGACATTTTTCTTAATGTGCAACATGTTACCTAATGTTTTTATGTGAGTTACAGTTTTATTTTGCTTGTATGCCTTGTGTAGTCGTGACTGTATGTTGTATGTTTATTGGAGTGTAGCAGGCAGCTTACATGCACTGTTGTGCCATACGTGTTTCAAATTATTTTGGGCATTGTTGAATTGCCCTTTCATAAAATGAACATCTCACATGAGATGCAGAACATAATTGACATGATTTCATACTCTGATATAAAATTATTTGAAGGCTGATGTGCTAGATGCTGTATTTGTGTATTCACACAAGTAAAGTCTAGGCCTACAAAGAAGTAGGAAGGAAACCTTCCTTATAAAAATTAAGGAACCAGATGATTCAGTATTGCATTAAAGGTAGACAGCGTATGGTCGGTGTTTTCTGGGAACGTTGGGTCCGAAAACTTCACTAAATATGACTGACGCATTCTGTTAATAAACAAGTACTGAAGTTGTCCCTGCCCCTTTGCCAAGAAAGTATATAGGGGGAGTAGGGGTATAGTTCCACTCATTCTTGACACAGTATTAATGTGTTCATCTTTAAAAATACAAGGCTGGTAAGCTCAGTATCAAGTTTTCTCTTCTTTGTTCTGTCTCTGTTCCCTGCAGCTGAGAACCATCGATGGAATGTGTGGCTTGTGAGCATACTTAACATTGGAGATTGTGTTAGCATGACGTAAGTCTAGTTGGTACTGATTTTTGAGCCTGTGTGCTTGCTTTGTTGGAGCTCTAAAACTCCATTTCCTTATTTTTATTAACACTGAATTGTGCATTAGGTTTCCTGAAAGTGCTGCAGGCTGTATCTTCAGTATCCCTGAAAATACAAGACAGGCAATGTCCATATAAAGGTAACACATGTTCACAACCACTGTTGCCATGGAAAAAGCAGTAAGTATTAGATATTCCAAGTGTGTGTGTGTAGCATGCAGTGTGCATGTGCTGTGTGGCCTGTCTGGCTGCACCATATTTTCCCACATACCTCATAAACAGCATGAGTTTTGGAAAGTTACCAACATGTAACATGCTTTGATTTAGTCTAAAATATTTCTCATTTTAAGAATTGAGCAAGATATCATAAATATATGTGGGCAGTAACGCAAATTACACTTTGTCAGATTGTAATGAAACTGAATTTGCTTTACAATTTTCAAGATATACTGAAATACCAAATTTAATGAAAACCCGTCCAGTGAGAGCCACATTTTTCCATGTGGGTGGATAGACATGACGAAGCTAATGGTTGCTTTTCGCAAACATGCTTAAAAATGTTGCCTTGCAGGTATAATTGCTGAAAGTTTCAAAAGAATTCACATGCAGTACAAGGTTCAGATCAGGTACTTCACTGCCTGCAGCAACAGTGTTAAAGTTTTAAATAATTTGTGTTAATATTTATATGTGCAACACCATGTTTGCATATTTATGGCCATTCAACACAGCATTTGCAGCCGTTTTGTTGGAAGTCTGTATTAGGAGAGATGCAAAAAATAAACCCTTCATTTGTACACATGTACAGTGCAGGGGTTATACATACATGGCTGATGGTATTTGATATTATTTATTAGCATTTTGATGCCTGCTGTGACAGATATGTTACATATGGTGTGACTCGAGGCCAAATGTCCTTTGCCATTCATTATATGGCCAATTATGGCGGCTCTTACACAATCCCAAGGTTGTCTTAGATTACCATCACTTTGCACTAATTGGTGTGAGTTTAACCTTGCAGCAAGGAAATCACACTTCTAAATGAAAAGCATCCCATTGTTAAAAAGTTCAACTAAATACACATGCAGTAGTTTGTTTACAGTATCATTATATACTCTAGTCTGCTACATGTTTTGGCACTATATATATATGTGTGTGTGTAACATAATACTGTAAACAAAATACTGCTAAGTGTATGTAGTTGGACTTAATAATTGAGTAATACATGGAAATGATTGAACATGTTAAGAAAAGCATCTAAGTTTTCATTTGTTCCGTAGTTGCAGCACATTCTATGCACACTTTAATAATTTACTGGATTTTTTGAATGAATGAGAATGTTCTTCAATATGAAGTCAATATTTCTTCAACTGTGGTTCATCCTGTTCCTTCCTATGCAATGTAGCAAAGCTGTATTAAAACACAGCAAAGTGGCACATTAAATGTGATGTTTCAGTTCCACACAAGAAGGCTGGTGTGTTCGCATATTAAATGGTAATGTATTCAGATTTGGAAATTCTTATCAATCTGAACCTGTAAACAGCTGGATATTACCTCACAGGATTGTGTGTATTAATGTAAAGCAGTAAGTATAATTAAACTGAATGTTGGTCAGGGTGTAAGCTGCAAGTAGAACCAATGTGCATCTTAATAATGAAAGGAGCTGTTCAACAGCAGAAGTCACAAATCATACATTCCTGTTGTACTGACTTAGTGAAACAGGGATTTTGCTCCTATTACTGTTAGTTTCATATTTACAAAGGACTTCTGATTAAACACCAAGCATCTTAATAGTAAGTTTGTTTACAAAGGACTTCTGATTAAACACCAAGCATCTTAATAGTAAGTTTGTTGCTTGTGTGCCATGTTATAATTGTTACTCTAGAGAGAGAATTTATGCATAATGTGAAAGTATGTTTACAATCTCAGTCCAGGCATTTCACACTCATTACTCTGCTCTTCTTTAGTTATCCCCATGAACTTGGTAGCTAAAAATAATCAGGTTACATGTAGTGTTCCTGTTTTTATTCCACTAAAAATATACAAAATAAAAGTTAACACATGTTTGGCAATTTTATGTCATATCAGGATGCTAAATTAAGGGGTGGTACTATTGTTGACACACTTCTACAATGTTAAATTAGGCAGTATGAAGCTGGGTTGGTCACTGTGACATGTTTCATGAAAATCGATGAGCTGGTTCAAAAGTTTGAGGGCACCTACATAACCACAGTAGGAATTATAATTGTATCGTGTAGACTATGATTCAGATGTCAGAAATGATGATTACTAATTTATTCACATAAGTATGCACCTTTACTTTCACAGAAGAAATATTGCCATATAACTGTAACATCTAGCCACCATCTTTTTGTTCAGTATTAATATAAATAGCAATAGCAAAGTGGTGCTTTAGAAGTCGTAATTACTTACGCCGTGGAGCAGAGTCTTTCTTGAGAAGCTAAGTTCACAGCTAGTCAAGAAATTCCCCGCGTTTTATGGAACACGAAAGTTATTACCGAATTCACACGTGTCCTCTAACTGTCCCTATCCTGAGCCAGAACGATCCAGTCCATACCACCACATCCACCTTGGTACTTTCTCTCCCATCTACGTCTGGGTCTGATTCAGACGACACTGATAAAATTTAATGGTAATTCAGTGGGGTGCAAAACGATGGCTGATGCCAGTATTGTAAAAGTTAGTATTCACATTAAAAGGGCAAGTAATCACGAAGAGTGACGTAGTGCTAAAGAACAGTGCCAGGGCTCCAACAACACGTGACACCAATGTCTTCGAACCGTATCGGACATGCATGGCAAAGTGGGCGTTATAGACCAGCGTTTAATATCGGATTGTAAATACACCAATCAAATGAAGTAAAGTTTGTATTATTATTATTATTATTATTAGTCTTGTATGAAGCATCAATTGCTTTGATTGACAAATTACAAGTGTTTTAGGCAAACTGCTGAAGAAAATGTTTGGACGACACAGCTAACGCGGCAGTTTAGAACACTGCGTGAAATAAACTGTACGATTATAACATGTCATGTAATTTGGGCAATAAAATGTAAAGTTGCGTCATGCATTAGTTTACTTTAGTTTATTAGTCCAAAATATCATACATATTATAGTGGCCTCGTCAATATCTAGCAATGCACAAGAAATGATATATCCAATAGCAACGAACATAGTATTCTACAAATGATTGCAGAACCGCTTATATATAATGTAATAAGTTACGACATAATTTTGTACTGTATTAATGCATGTAGAATTCTGGCAGCAAAATCTTTTAGAAACACTGTGGTTCAGAAGACCGAGCAAATTACATTAATGTATGAAGGTTCGATCGGCGCAAAAATATAATATCCCACATTGTGGGGCATTCGTTGGCAAACCTGACACCCGAGCCACAGACACGGATTTTCCGTGCCTCGGCGCGAATGTAGGTTCTTAAAATGGTTTTTAAAATTAGCATAGTAAGTGCATGACATTGATTTTGGTATTTTAGATGCTGTTGTACCATTCGTTTCGACACAATCGCCCATGAATTTTGCAGAATACAGTAATATTACGTGACACATTTTAAGTACCCATCTTGAATGAACGAATCAGTGAATGGAACAATATGATACTGCACTCCTTAACTCTATATTCCCTCGAATGTACCAATAGCTACGTTATATGCACACAGACCGTGACAGCTGTAAGTTATGCGTATTTGATTAATGAATTTTATTGTGAATAATTTATGATATGTATAGGCTACGAAAATCCTTAAAGGTTTGTATGTTTATAATGTACATCAATATTATGACTCGTCTGTTGTATATTTACAAGTATTATCGAGCTTAGAAGTTTAAATACGTTCAATTGTAGTTGTTTATATGTTTTTAATTTAGTGTCTGACACTACGCATTCCACAGAATTACTGACTTTCGGGTCCATGGAGTGTAAAGGTAAAGGTCACCTCATAACATACCTATGTTGGCATAGAGGGGGACAGAGATACAGTTCCAACCCATTTGCAGCCTTGGCACTAGAATGGGGTGGGTGGTCAGCACCACGCTCTGGCCGCTTTGCCCCGGAGAAACACTCTGTACCCATTGTGTAGTAGGCTGGGTGGGCCTCTGGGCTGGTCTGTACGGGCACGGGAAATCTTGCCTCCAGCAGGATTAGATTACCGGATCGTCCACCGCGTAGCGTCCATGGAATTTGTGTATGTTATAATCTGTGAATCCCTTAGTATGAATAACTGTTGACGCGGCACATTTCTTTCGGCGTGGAGAGGAACGAATTGTAAGGTACTTGGAGTTAAGTCGAGTGCTGAGAACTATTAATGAATTAATCATGGTTCGTAAAATGAAAGTTGCCCCCGAAACCTCTGTACTGAAGGAGGTAGACGAAGAAAATAACAAAGTTATTCAGTGGCAGTTAATTGAAAATACAGAGCATGTACTTGAATCTGCAAGTGAAAACTTTGGAAGTAAAATGGAGACACTGGGTATGTTATATCGTCATAAATAATGACTGTTCTTAATTACTCCCGTGTGATGCAGGCTTCATTTTACCATATTTTAGAATCCAGAAAACAATCTGGAGTTCATCAAATGTCATGCTGTTAAAAAACTGTAGTTCTTGCTACTCATGAATGAATTTGGAAACATGAAATGGCAGGTGCGGTTAGTATCTAATGTATTTTCGACATCATTTGTGATATATCATGATATATCACGTAGGAAGCCTTTTTTTTTTAGTTTAACTGTTTTATCAACATCTGAAGTTCATACTTTTAACTTATTTCCATTTCATCTTATATTTAATACATTTCTTGAACGAAAAATTTATCAGATAAAAAGTCTGGAATCCCAAAAAAAATTTTTGAGTAATGGCAAGTACTAAAACGAGAGTCTGTTGTGGGAAAAGATTTTGGAAGGTACCGCTTCTTCACTTGCCAACAAATACTGTGAGTATTATCATTTTAATTGGTTGAAAACATAGGAAGATTGTTGAACAAATTCAGGTGTGCATTTACAGGATGCTCATGCATAGGCAAAGGCATAGACATGACATTCATATGACAAGTACAAACGTCATTAAATATGAAAGTAGAGTTCATTTTTCAGGAATGAGTTTATTCTTCTGCATATTGTCAGAAGTTAAAATCATGATACAAAATTGAGCAATAAAAAAGCACTTATCTCACTTATACTTTTTACAAGAATTTGCCTTAATAAAAGAAATCAGCTCCTACAAAAATGTGTGTAAAAATGTGATGATTCTGTGGTGTAATTATATTTTGTTCCAACACTTGGACAAGTATGTTATTAAATTATGATGTTCTATATACTTGGCTAATTTCTATGAAGAAACTACAGAAAGTAAAGAAGCCTATAATATTCTGTTCTGTTGTAAAATTTAGTAACCCTTATACAAGTGAGGTAGTTTGGATTATGAAGTCTACACTTTTTTATTTTATTTCCAGAATAGTTTTGCAATTGCTTGTAAGTTTTAGAGTTATGAAGTATCAAGTTTTAGAGTTATGAAGTATCAAGTTTAAAGTAATATAAGAACAGTGTTTTGAAAGGGCGATGTCACAGAGTATTATGTTTGAAGCTGAATGTGATTTCCCTGTTTCTGATTATTTAATAACTGCTTCCAATGGAATTACAATTAATTTGTGAAAGTTGTTGTAGGTCCATTTTAGATGAATGGCTTTTAGTTTATGTGGAACTGTTGTAATGGTTGAGCAGATATTTACAGGTGATGAGTTATTGAATGTTTTTTTAATGTTTGCCATCCCGAAGTGTTTAACACACATATGAATATACAATGATATGTCAGTCAAACACAACAAAACTTTATTATGTTTATTATTGTATTAGTGCAACATGTTTCGATTCTTATAGAATCATCTTCAGGCCCTTCTAAGAAACAGATCCTCACTTAGCAATGTTTAAAATGTGCTGTGGGATCTCAAACACTTACATTCTTGATATAACTATATATAAAATGTGATTGTATAATAAGAATATAATGACACATGCATTTTATACATAGTTATTTCAAGAATGTAAGCATTTGGGTTCCCACGGCACATTTTGAACATTGCTAAGTAAGGATCTGTTTCTTAGAAGGGTCTGAAAATGATTCCATAAGAATCGAAACTTGTTGCACTAATACAATAACAAACATAATAAAGTTTTGTTGTATTTGACTGACACATCATTATATATTTATATATTGAATGTTTGTCCATTATTATTTTTATTATATGATACGTATGTCTCCTGTCACAGGCATTTCTTCCTGGTACTTCTCTTGAGCCAGCGGTGATCCCCACTGCTCACGCTTCAAGCTTCACATTGCAGTACTTTCTGTATTATGTGTGATGTTCCAAGTATAGCTGTCTTTTGTAGTGAATCTATCGAGTGTTTTCCTGGTATAGTTTCCAAATTTTTCTTTAAGCTTCT
>Ga0131853_10003169_pt1 | contig 29495 bp, 17 predicted proteins | sample TergutLab28metaG_FD_92764 | JGI IMG/M metagenome (GOLD analysis project Ga0131853, IMG submission 92764) | Labiotermes labralis P1 segment gut microbial communities from Petit-Saut dam, French Guiana - Lab288 P1 (version 2) (version 2) | ecosystem: Host-associated > Arthropoda: Insects >... | reverse complement strand
TTAACCCTCGCGGCATTTCTGGCACGAATACCTGCCCCACTTGAGTTGGTAACATTATTTGTAATCTGGGCATCATCTGACATATTAAAGGTTGCGTTATTTAAAGCAAATACACCGCCAACTGCATTGGTCGTTGTTAGATTTCGACCATTGGTATGAATGCGAGCATCGCCTGACATATTAAATGTCGTTTCGTCTCCCATCCATACACCACTTCCACCTCTATCTACTTCAACCGTGCCCCACGTATCGTTATTTCGAATCTCACCACTTGTCATGTTGAACGTAGATGTTCCTATTAGGGCCACGCCACCGCCACGACTCATGCCTGCTGTGTTCCCAGGGGTAGCGATCCCTTGGTTATGATGGATGTGTCCCCCTGATTGGGTCATCGTGGCATTATCAACATGGACACCTGCGCCTGAATGCGCCGTATTATTTCTAATATAACCACTACTTACATTCAATGTCCCAACTGTGATTCGCATACCGCCTCCACTGACTGCATGATTTTCTCTAATCGTTCCACCTGATACATTCAAAGTTCCATTGACAGCGTTAATCCCACCACCGTCAACAATCGGTACATCGTTAACCGATTGACGGGTGTGGCCATAAATGTAACCACCTGTCATATTGAATATTCCTGCTGTGTTCCAATGAAGACCACCACCGTTGTGAGCACGATTGTTACGGATGATCACATCATCTGAAATCACAACTCTTGGAACTCCGCCTGCAAGGGCATTACCGGCAACATGAAGCCCGCCTCCACCACCAGTACCAGTCATACCGGCCAAGTTACCCTCAATGATGGCCTGATCTGACATAGTGAGTCTTGAGGTATCAAGCATTCTCATTCCACCACCGTGAAGACCTGCTCGATTGCCTGCAATTCGGGCATTGTCTGTCATCGTCATCACAGCCGTATTTCTAAGTTCAACGCCACCAGCATTTTGAACAGCAGTATTATCGTAAACAAGAGCATTGTCTGACATATCAAGGGTAGAATTGTTCTCTAGCATGACACCCCCAGCTTGTAGGTTAGTGGTGCGATTTCTAGCCACGGTTGCATTTCCTGATAAATTAACCGTTGCATTATTTCTAGCACGGATGCCACCGCCACTTCCCTCACCCCAGTTGTCTACCAGTTGTGCATCTCCCGACATATTGAGGGTTGCACTATTTAATAAAAAGACACCGCCAACAACATTAGGACCAGGAGATGTCCGACCATTGGTATGAATGCGCGCATTCCCTGACATATTAAATGTCGTTTCGTCTCCCATCCAAACGCCATTTCCACCACTATTTTGTAGCTCTGCACCTTGCGTGTAGTTGTTATGAATCTCACCGTTTGTCATATCGAAAGTAGACGTTCCATTTAAGGCGACACCGCCACCACGGGTTGTAGCTGATACATGTCCGAGGGTTGCGATGGCTCGGTTGTGATGAATGTGTCCATCTGATTGGTTCATGTTGGCATTTGTTAAGAAAACACCAGCTCCTGAATGTGCTATATTCGCATAAATTTCACCACCATGTAGGTTAAACGTCCCACCCGTAATGAGTACACCACCACCGTTAACCGCTCGGTTATTTCGGATCATACTGCCATTTTGCATGACTAGCTGGCTCGTACCACCTATCACATCAACGCCACCACGAGCTGTTCCTTCAGCAGGAGAGCCACCATCTAAAACAATTTGACTCAGTGTTAAGGTCGCGCCATCTGTCACGTAAAAATGTCGGCCTGTTCCCGTTGTTCGGTTAATAACAAAAGGTGCACTAACATGTGTGTGGTTACTTAGGTTCGTTCCACTACTTGTAATAATCACGTGACGATCACCGGAAATGGTCATGGTACTCGGCATATTTGCCTGATTTCCTTGTACGTTAACGACAACGTTGCCCGTTCCAGCTAGTGCTGTGTTCCACTGATCTTGAGTGGCATCCATCGAGAGATTACGCACGTCAAATCCAGCTGGTGCATGTGATATCAACGTGTCAATCTCTTCGTATTCATCAACTAAAACACCATCTTCGAAATCAGCCGTTTCCTCCGATGATTGTATAGCATCGTTCTCTTCTAATTTAAGTACACCTTCATCAATCAGGGCGACATCGTTAATCGTCCCATCTACCACGACCTGATTTCTGTCGTCTGCCCAACCAGTCACCATCATACTAGCTATGGTCAAAAACGCAATAAGTGCAATTAATATCTTATGTAATTTCTGTTTCACCCTTATTCGCCTCGTTTATTTGTCATTCTCTAGCTTGATTAAATTAGTTTTTTCATTTCACACCACTATTATTCAATCAATTAAATTTTTTATCGCATTTCATCGCTATGGGATAAAAAATACTCAAGAAATTTCAACACATGTCCCCATACGAATAAAAGCATGTCGCAACTTTTTGTGTCCAAGATAGTGGGATTACTTCGATGCCTTACTATTTCGGATTTCCTTCTGCACCTTCTTCAAGGCTTTTTTCGACCCTCGTGCCATGTCACGCTCAAACTTCCGATCCTTAAAATCAGAAAACAGTTGCGCCATGTCATAACCTTCCGGGTACAACTCCTCTGCTGGCATCTCCAGTGTGAGGCGCTTAATATTCACCTCAACAAACGCCTTTTTCACATACACCGTCACATTATTAAAGCTATTCATGCCTTCGTAAACAATCCCAAACTCATCCTCATCCAGCAACTTCACGCGATCCCCCATCTTAAAGGCATAAAACTCCTCAGCCGTCTTTTCTACCACTTTCGCCTTCCGCACTTTACTAGGATGCACCTGTTCAAAGTTATACGCCTTATTCGCCATATAATGTTTTGCAACCTCTTGTACCTGCAAACTAATGTTCATCTTGTTCGCGATCCACAGCGCATTACTTTCTCCCGAGGTCCCAATCAGTAACTTATAAAGCGGCTCGAGCGACGCGTTGTTAAATTGCATCGCCGCGTTCATAAAATCAGGGTGCAACTCAGAATAACGTTTGATCTCACCGTAATGCGTAGTCGCCACGGTGATGCAGCCGGCTAAATACAGCGTTTCTAAAATGGCAATGGCCAAGGCTGCGCCTTCGTTCGGCTCAGTCCCGCTGCCGATCTCATCGAATAATAGCAACGTATTACGATGCGATTGATTCATAATTTCCGCGATGTTTTTCATATGAGACGAGAAAGTAGAGAGGGCATTTTCTAAGCTTTGATTGTCGCCAATATCAACAAATAGGTTGTCAAAGACCGCGATTTCGGTACCTGCCTTGCCGGTGATATGGAAGCCGGACATGGTCGCTAGGGTTAACAAACCAATGGTTTTTAAAACGATGGTTTTACCGCCTGCGTTCGGGCCGGTGATGACTAAGCTACGGTAATCTTGGCCGATTTCGAAATCGAGTGGGACGGCGGCGGTGCCCAAAAGCGGGTGCTTGCAGGTGACGAGTTTGATGTAGCCGTGGTCGTTGATTTCTGGGGCGATGCCGTCGGTGGCCATGCTGTATTTTCCTTTAGCGAACACCATGTCGTATTGGCTGATGAGTTCGATGTTGATGTTAATGTGGTGGAGGTTTTCGAAGACCATGCCGGATAAGCTGGCGAGGATTTGGTAAACTTCCATTTCTTCCTCGGTTTTTAAGACGGTCATTTCGCTGCTCAGTTTGGCGATGGTTTCAGGTTGCATAAAGACGGTTGAGCCTTTGGTTGAGGTTTCCACGATGGTACCAGCGACTTGGTTTTTCGACGCTGATTTAATCGGGATGGTGTAGAGCCCGTTTTTCTGGCTGATGAGGAATTCTTGGATATGCTTTTTATTGGTCGGGCTTTTTAGAAATTTGTTTAGGCGTTCGGTGATTTTTTCGTCAGCTGCTTCGATTTGCTTTCGGAGACGCTTTAGTGTGCTACTCGCTGATGAGTCAACGATGGCGCCTGTGATGGCGGCGTTGATTTCTTCTTCGATGTCGCGGAATTCCGTGATAGATCCGGCGTAACTGGCAAGTGTTGGCGCGTAAAATTCATTGTCTTCCATGAACCGTTTGATTTTGCTGCAACCGCGGAGGAAATCAGAAATGCTGGTGAGTTCAGTTGGTTCAAGGATCATTCCTTTTTCTAGTTGAGCGATGATGTGAGCGATGTTCGAAATTCCCGGGAATGGAACATGCCCGGTTGCCGCGAGGATCGCCTTTGCTTCCGTCGTTTCGTTCAACCGATTTTTCACCACGTTTAATTTCGAGCTTGGCTGGATTTTATCGATTAGCGCCTTCCCTAGCCCACTCACGCAATGCGCCTTAATGCGCTCTTTTAATGCGATGTATTGTAATTTTTCAAAAGTCATTGTATTCATGTTCATTCTCCTTACTTTTATGTGTAACGATTTGCCAATTGCGAAACACACCAGATTCACTAAATAACTAAGGTGTTTGGGGTAATTTACACCATTTTTGCGAAATAATTAGGAATCTGGGGTATTCGCTAGGGTGCAACTCTGCACCTTAATGACTCGTATACGAATAAAAAGGTGCAGTCTACAAGTGTTTTATTAAAGTAAAGATACCTAATCATACGTTAGATTTTATTTAACTGCATATAAAAAGCCACGGGGATACCGTGGCACAGTCGTTTCTCGTTCACAAAAATTTTGAGCAATGCAAAACTAAACACTACATCAGAATATCGGACATAAGAAAAGTGAGTAGGTATCTTATCAAATTGAAATAAGCCGTGCCTAAAAAGAGGGTTTCCCCTTGCCGGTTATTTCTTTCAATTTTCCTTAGATAAGACCTAAGACACTCACAAAACATACATCCTTTTTTTATAAAAGTTAACATCTAACACCCCTATTATAACAGCTTTCCGCAGAAAGTCAATTATTTTCTACCGACAGCCCGCCGATCCGCTCCAAATATGCAATTTCCTCCTCCACCCATTCCAGCAACAAATGGAAATTGCTATTTCGCTCCAGCGAATGCCGATCCGCTTTGATATAGTCCCACGTCTCATCGTAGTAGCCATCAACTTTAATCTCATCACTGTGAAAAAACTCTTTCAACGACTCAAACGACGCGTACGTTTCCGAAAACTCCCACGCTTCATCGCTTTTATCTTGACCAACACCTAGCACCGGCGTCCCGAATAAAACGTGCTCCAGATTCCGCGAAAAGTAAAAAATCTGAAACGGGCAACTCGCAATTTCATTCGTGTTCGACAGTACAATCAGGTGCTCTTTTTTGATGCGATTGCGACGATGAATCTGCTCTTTCTTCTTGGCATCACGAACTTTGATCATTTCCAGCTCGTACATCTTCCCGTCGTCGCTGTCAATCTCAGGCGCGATCGTAATCTCCTTTTCCTCAACGAACACACCATCGGCATCCGTTAACTGGGCGATAAAGGCAATGTCTTTCGACTGCAGTTTGTATCTTTTTTTGAAGGTTGCGACGAGGGAGCCGATGATGTTTTTCGAAGACTTCTTCTTATTGTCGTCATCGGTAAACGGGTCTCCGTCCATGATTTTGAATCTGACGTTTAAGCTCGCCTCCATCTCTTTCAACGCGGGTGCCAACGCATTCTCCTCGGTAATGCCCTCGACCAGCAATACAATGAATTTTTTCGTCGTCCTACTCATGATTTAGTTCCACCCTTCCTGCTCTTTCAAAAGCGCGGCGGATTTTAAACAAATCGGTCTCCGCGTAAACTTCTTCGCTTTGCCCACCGACTTGAATCGCGCGTAGGTACAAATCCCGAATGTTATTGCTCTGCTTCACCCCTTTAAACGTGATAAAGCGGTTGTTTTCATTCGTTGTTGTAAACATCAGATTTTCGCGATTCAGCACTTCTAACAACCGCAGATTATGCGACGTAAACAGAAACTGCCCTTTCCCATAACGATTTAACACGTCAATCAGCTCGCCCAGCAAAAATTCATAAATCCCCGCATCTAGCTCGTCAATCACGACAAACATGTTCTTATTATTAAACAGAGCCACCAGCACGCTCAGAATCGAAATAATCTTCTTCACCCCGTCCGACTCGTAAAAAAGCGGCATCACCTTACGACCTCGCTTCGCTAAAAATTCCGCCCGCACGCCTGAGGACCCATCTTGCAACGTCTGGCTACCTGAATCTTGCAACATCATCGTCAACCCTGGCACAAGCGCCGGCAAAATCAAATTAAGTTGCTCAAATAACTTGCTAGTCAAATGAAATTCCTCTTGTGTGATTTGCAACGGGGCATCCAAGTCTTGCGCATCACGCTTAGAAATGTCAATCCCAAAATGCCCGATCACGCCTGAGGTTTTGGACTTATTTGCCAAGTGCACACTGACTGGCAACATCAAGTTAGAATAAATATACCCGATCTCCTCACTGGAAATAATGACGACATTCGCATGGAATTTATTCTTGAGCAACGTCAAAATTTCTAGCTCACTTCTGCGGTTTTGCCGGCGCAATACCTCAGCAAATTCTGGGCTAAACAAAAAGGAATTCTTCTCCTTTTTCGCTCGTTTTCGCTGCACCAAGAGTTCAATGCGATCTTCTTCAGGCATCCCTTGTGAATGGCTAAACCCCAAGTCCTCTAAAAACGCATTTCCCGCATCAAACTCATACCGCATCACGTTTGCCCGTTGATACTTCTTCGCTAACTTATAGCTGATGATTTCCTTCATCAAATAAGTGTCTTCTTTCTCAACGACAATCTGATAAAAACCCGTACAAACCAACAAGCCGTCCACCACGATCGAAAAAGAAAGCTTCAACATCGCCGCGCGTTCATCATGAAAAATCAGTGATTCTGTCCCCTGCAACATCGACTTGCCGGTAATCAAACATTTAAGCAGCTTAAAAGCCTGTACAATCGCGGTTTTTCCCGAACCATTTTGACCGTACAAGCCCAACACTTTATGCTTCTCCGCTAACGGATCCTCAACGTTTGGAAACGCCATGCTTCCTTTTCTAATGTTTTTAAAATTCTCAACCTCAATGTGCGTGATGTTAATATTAGTTTGCATATTATGACCCCTTCGCAATCAAACCCTTACCTTCCATTATATTGACGCAAAAGGGGGTTTATGCGAGAGCTGCCCAGTTAATATGCCAACACCTTTAAATGCTTTTTTTTCCACAACCCTAACGCCCGAGTCGGACAGTGATGGATGCAACGATAACAGTTGGTACAACTAGACTTTGTGATCATCGGATAACCTGCTTCATCTGAATGAATGGCATCATAAGGACATCTGCTGATACACAAGCCGCACTTTGTACAAGCATCCCGGTGGACACGAATGTTCAATGTCACAAATCCCGAGCCAAATTTATTCGGTGCGTTCATGACCGAGCTAAAACGAAAAGGGGGGAGTTTAACCACTACTTCTTCTTTTAGCGACGCGACCAACGCTAAGAAAGCCGTACAGTCTTGGGCAATTTTCGCCTCAATCCCCTTTTCAAAGCGAAAGAATCGTTTCATCTGTGGCAAAATAAGCGCCCCATCACTGGCTGGTGCAACGTAGTCTGCTTCGTAAACGGTAATCAAATTTTTGCTCAACAACTGCTTCGCCAAAATGCGATTCGTATGACAAGCAGCCAGGCCTTTCGTATTGAAAACAAACGTCGGTATTTTTCGCGTTTGAACCGGAAGTTCGTCAATGACTTTCATTAATAATTTAGCTGGCTCTGCGTGATGAACAGGCGTGCCGACGATCAAAGCGTCATAGGAAGAAAGGTCTTGGCAAAAGGGTTCTTCAATCGAATAACAATCCACCTCATGGTTGGTGAAATATTTCGCCATTCGCTTCGCTACTTCTTTCGTTGCCCCAACCGCAGAAAAGTATAAAATCAAAATTTTCATGTCTTGCGCCCTCCTTCTCTTTTCCAACACTTCCATTATAAGCAACCGCAATGATTTAATCAACGTACAATATCTACTAAAACGTCGGATAACCGACACATTTTGAAAATACGTTTAGTTTGTAAGGGTTTCTTAGTTTGCCATCCACTTTGCTGATAAGTACGCCACGACAGGAACGCTCATTACCAGTCCCAAACTGCCGGCTAGGGAGCGAATGATCTCCACGGCGATGACGTCCATGTTGATTAATTGTCGAAACGAAATTCCGAAGGAAAAAATCACGATCATCATGTTGAGACCCGTACCGACGAAGGCTAGGATTAGTGTGTTGGACATCGTGCCCATGGCATCTCGCCCGATGTTCATCGATGAGGCGAACAACTCCTGGCGTGTAATTTTTTTGTTTGTCCCGTGCAATTCTTCTGCCGCTGAGGCAATCGTCATCGAAATGTCCATCACCGCGCCTAAGGAGGCAATGAGCACGCCGCTTATGAACAGACCGCTAATGCGAAGTTCGGTTGCCATGCCAACGGTTAGGAGCTGCCCCACTTCTTCCATGTTAAAGCCGTTAAGGTTAGCTAATTCACCCACGATAAAAGCAAGCAGAGCCGCAAAAGCAACCCCGCTCAAGCAACCGATAATGGCAATCGCCGTTTTTTTCGTCCAACCACTCAGCAAAATAAGACTAACCACTGTCGTCACCGTTAAAATTAACAGCGTAATCGGGATGGCGGCATACCCTTTAAGAAGCAAAGGAATCAGTAAAAACAAAATGCTAATTAAGGTAAAGACCAAGCCGATGATCGACATCACCCCTTTTTTGCCCCCGATGATGCCTAGTACAAGGAGGAAGAAGATCACAGATCCTATCAGGATGCCAGAGCGTTCTTGGTTATGTAAGAGTACATCGAATCTGGCGTCGTCAACTTGCCCCACCATCACAGAGATTCGACTGCCTTCGCTCACGTCCACCTGAAAGCTCGGGCTAAAGTGATTTCTAATTTCGCCGATACTTCCTGCGTGCTCGCCGGTCAAAATTTCCACTAAAATGAGCCGCTGGCCGATACGCGTTTCTGGGAAATCTTCATTCACTTCCGTGTCATCTTCAAGCACTTCGAGCACACGCGCGGTTTCAACAGGCATCCCAGCGTTATGATCTTCACCTGGAACATCGGTGTTTGCGTAAGCGAGTGCCAAGATGAAAAACGCAGCTCCCATGACACTTGTGATGACTTTGATCAACGTTTGTTTTTTCAATGTGAACCCTCCAGGAAATGAGTTTTGTGTTAAGGGTACCTCTATTAACTCCTCATTGTCAGGTTTCTGACGAAAGATGACTTGAGGACATTAGTAGAGGTACCCTTAAAACATTTATTGTAAAGAATTGTCGGTGAGAATGCAAGGTTTTTGTGCGGCTATGCAAAGATGAAAATGAGTTTTGTAAAATCTGCATTAAGATTTCAAATCCACCGGGAATCGCATTGCATTCTGCACTTTTTTGTTGTAAAATGATAACTGTCTTATAAAATTTTTTTATTCCTAGGAGGAATGATTAATGAAAAAATTTACGCTAGTTATTGCTTCACTGGCATTATTTGTCGGTGGTTTACCCCTTCATGCTGTGACATTAGCGTCTGATTTAGATGCTGAAGTGCCGACAGTCGCCGCTTACTCAGATGATGCCTCTGACACGGACGCGGCTATCGCTGATGTCTCGGTGTTAGATGAAAATCAAACCGTCCTTTCTGTTTTGCATGTGAACGACGTTCACGGTCGCTTTAACGTCGGCATTCATTACGCAAGACTCGCGACCATTGCCAACGCGTATCGCGCGCAAAACCCAAACACACTCGTCCTAGACGCTGGTGATGCGATCCACGGCACCAATTTTGCGAACCTTTTCCGTGGTGAAAGCATGATCAACTTGATGAATTTAATTGGCTTTGATGCGATGGTAGCCGGAAATCACGAGTTTAACTTTGGCCAAAATCGTTTGCTAGAATTAGAAGCGTTTGCTGATTTCCCTATTTTAGGTGCGAATATTTTTAACGCCGATGGTTCTAATTACTTAAGCCCTTATACCGTGATTCAGTTGGAAGATGTCACCGTCGGTATTTTCGGTCTGGCAACTCCTACAACACCAACGGTAACAAACCCAAATAACGTCATCGGATTAACGTTTACCGATCCGGTTTACGTGGCACAAGAAATGGTGGATCACCTAAGGCCGCAAGTTGACGTTGTGATTGCGTTAACGCATTTAGGTTTAGCTGGCGTACGTGGCTCACAAGACGTTGCCAATGCGGTTGAAGGCATTGATTTAATCGTTGAAGGACACTGCCATTCGGTTAGACCAAACGGTGTTTTAGTCAACGGAACAAAAATCGTGACCGTCGGGGCGCACGCCGCTAACCTTGGAACCGTTGAAATCATTTTAGAAGACGGTGAAGTGGTCAGTGTGGTAGCTGGGATGTACACGACGGAAGACGTGGCAGACGTTGAATTCCATCAACCAGCTTTAACGTTAATGGACTATTACATGGGTGAATTAGACGTTGTACTAGCCGAGCACGTTGGTTATTCGGCGCACTTCTTGAATAATAACTACGTACGCCGCGCCGAAACAGCACTCGGAAACTTGACGGGTGATCTGTTCTTGGACGTTACAGGTGCTGATGTGGCGATGATGAACTCAGGCGGCATTCGTGATCATCTGCATCCGGGCGAAATCACAATTGGCGACATTTTCAACATCTTCCCGTTTGGCAACGTGATTGAAGTCCATGAAGTATCGGGGCAGGTGTTGCTAGATGCGTTAGAAAACAGCGTGAGTATGTTTGAGATCAACAACCCAATCCAGTCTCACGGCAGATTCCCACAGATCGCTGGTATGAGCTTCACGTTTGATATTTCCCAGCCGGCTGGAAGCCGTATTTCTAACCTTCTCATTGACGGAGAACCGGTTGACTTAGCTGCGACTTACACCATGGCTACAAGTGGGTTTGTCGGCGCTGGCGGCGATGGCTTCACGATGGTGCCAGCTTATGGAACGTTTATCGGGGAGTTCGGTGCGATTGACGAAGCGTTAACGGCCTTTATTCGAAGAGAAGGCAACATTAACGCACAAATCGAAGGGCGTATGCTCATGCGTGATGCAGATGGGTACGTGAGAAATCCGGATGTCAATGAGACGCGCTTAACGACAAATAACTTTGTGATCCACATCGATGATCTGGCTGACATGGATGTTCTGTCTTTATCTAACGCGGTCTTTACAATAAACGGTGAAGAAGTCGCAGCGGATATTTCGTATACCCTTGAAATTGATGGCATTGGCGTATACAACGTTCCGTTAAGCATTACGCATGACGGTGCGTTAATTGGTGACGATGGTTATGAGGTCACGATCCTCGGACATGAAATCACCATCTTTATCGTGGATGATACGGTGGCTTGGTCTGATGTGTATGTGATCTTTAGCAATAATAATGAAGTAAGCTTGCCTTTTGCTGAAAGAGCTGAAGTGACGGCAGAGGCATTGATCGTAGCAGCAGACGTCGAAGCTTACCGTGTGATCGATGCGGCGATTGTCACAGATGACTTGGCTGTCAATGCCGATGATCTACTAAGCCTTCAAGAAGCAACGGAGGTTGGTACGTTTGATGTGCGTATCGGGTTGAACCCAGAAGCAGTTATTTCCGTGACATTGGTTGATGAGGTAGTTGGTACTGAGCCAACGCCTGCCCCAACCACCCCACCGGGTACGCCTGGAAATTTACCTGATACAGGTGCAGTTGTAGGTCTATCACTGCTTGTGGTTGGACTTGGGACATGTGCGGTTGGTGTCGCTGTGGCATCTGCGAAAAAACGACAGAAATAAACGATTCTCTAATTAAAAAACTCGTGAGGTTTCAGAAAAATTCTGAGCTCACGAGTTTTCTTATGGTGATGTTTTTATTAGCTTCAACCCTTTACAAAAAACAGCAAAGCCTAGTCCGCCAACGATGCCATAAACGGCGATCATGAGATAGACTTGTTGCAAGGTCAGAAGTCCGGCTAGCAGTCCGAAGACCAAGCTGAGTGTGATCATCCCGATATTCTGCCCAATGCCAACAATGGACATCACGGTCGCACGCCCTTCTTCTTTGATTTCGTTTTGAAGTGCTGTGGTTAACAAGATTTGCGTAACCGCCATTAACATAAAAGCTAGCCCGAACAAGATCAGGGCGAATTGATGCCACACCAATACGAAGATTAGCAGAATGGCACTGCCGAAGAGGTTGAACATAAAAATTTGTTTGATGGTTGAAATCTTTTTTTCTAGGATCGGCGCGAGTAAGTCACCGAGGGCGACAAAGACGAAGCGGATGGTGAGGATGGCGCTCACCCAGATAGTGCTGAGTTCCCAGTCGTTGACGATGAGGACATCGAATTCATCGAGGTAGCCGCCGATGCTGGCGAATAGGACGAGGAATAAGATTGAGACGAGGGCGATTTTGCTACCTCGGATGAAGGTACTCGCTTTGATAAATGTTTCGAAAAAACCAACTTCTTCCTCTTCTTCAACCATCTTTTCTGAGTAAAAGTTTTTTTCTCTGAGTTGTAAGGCTAAGAAGACGTTCAGAAAACAGATGGCGGCTGAGATAAGGGCGATGATTTCAATTTGGATGAAGATGGCAATAACGCCCGCAGATAAGATACCAACGATAGTTCCGATGTTCGCATAGAAGTGCGCTTTTCCGTATACTGCGGTAAAGTCCGCTTCGCGTCCGTCGTATTTCAGGTTGTCGTAAATCAAGCCTTCTTCCGTACCAGAAGTTAAGGCACCTGCCATCGCCCAGAAGAGGAAGCCGAGGGTGAATAGGGCGAATGAGTGTGAGAAAAACCAAATGATGAAGCCTATCCCTTGCAAGAGGGCTCCGAGTGCAAGCAGGTTTCTCCGGTTGCCACGATCGGCGATGACGCCAGCTGGGATTTCGAACACGATGGCAAAGGCGCTCCAAAGTGCGATCAGAATGGCAACGTTGGTTACCGACTGTCCTCTTTGTAGAAATAGTAATGAGTAAAACGCGTAAATCGGTAAACATTGACCGATGAATTTGTATGCGTATAAGGTTTTAGTGTTGAATTTTTTTTGCATGTTTGTATCCTCCAGATTAGTATTCGTTTAATGGTTCGCACAAATACGGAGGTCCACGAATGCTTGGTTGTGTTGTGGCTTAGTTAGGGGGTCTGATGAGCATGAAAGTTGGCTCCTTTGTTTTTATTTTGCTTATTGTAACATTCCTGAGGTGGAAAATCAATGTTAACGCTAAACTTGACACGGGGCGTCATATTTAATGTGGTAAACTAAAGACTAGCGATAGCCGAAGCGACGTCGCGAGCTTTGAAATTTCCCTACATAGCCTCTATATAAGCTAGTATAGGGAAATTTTTCCCTATGACCCACTCTGAGCAGGCTAGTATAGGGAAACAATTCCCTATAACCCCTCTGTACAGACCAATCTAGGGAAAAGCGCGCCACTCGACACCGCCTGTGGACCTGTGATATAATCAATTAAACGAATAAACGAGGGAATGCTATGCCAACTGTAACCGAAATTCGCTGTAAGCAGGCGTTAAATAAAATTAATAAGCAAGGCCTATCGCAAGAATGGGACTTGAACCTTTATCGCGGCTGCCAGCACGGCTGCGTGTATTGCTTTGCCATGTATTCGCACGACTACATAAGCCCAAATAGTAATTATTACGACGACCTTTACGTCAAAATCAACATTGTGGAGCGGTTGGAGAAACAGCTAAGTAGCCCGAACTGGAAACCGGAAACGATCGCGATTGCTGGGGTGACGGATTGCTACCAGCCCATTGAAGCGAAGTACCAGTTAATGCCTGAAATCTTAAAACTGATGATCAAGTATAAAAATCCAGTGGTCATCTCGACAAAATCCGATTTAATCTTAAGAGATTATGACCTCATCGACGAGCTTTCCCGCATCACCGATGTGACCATAAATTCAAGTATTGTCTGTATGGATAATGAGATTCGCCGGAAAATCGAACCCGTCGGGCGAAACGCCAAGCAGAAGTTCAACATGTTGAAAGAATTCTCAAAAACCAACGCGAGAACCGGTCTGCTCCAGATGCCGATTATTCCTTATATCACCGACAGCCGTGAAAACATTGAAGACCTTTACGCCCATGCAGCCGATGCGGGGGTGGATTACGTGGTGCCTGGTATGCTGTACCTACGCGGGAAGACGCGAGGTGTTTTTTTCGATTTTATTAAACGGGAATTTCCTGACCTATTTATCCCACTGACGAAGCTTTACCAGAAAGGTGGCCGCGATGAATATAAGCGTGGCTTATACCGAATGATTGGTGAATTACGTAGGCAATACCGCCTTCAAAGCTGGTACGCCAAGTCACCAAGCCAACCAACAGTCAGTCAGCCAACAGTCAGTCAACCGATAGTAAGCGAAACCGAAAACCTTAAAAAAATCGCTGAAGGGTTTCAGCAGTTGTCCTTGTTTGAATCGACTGAACCTGCAGCTTATCAATCCGCCCCGATTCCGAGCCGTGAGCAACTAACACCCCGACCAGCCCGCGAAACACCGAAGCCTGTGGCTGAATCTGACTTGGCATCGTTTGTGGAGATTGAGATGGGAAGCAAGGCACCATCTAGTTATCAGACAGCGCAGATTCCCGAACAGATGGTGCCGACGGCTAGCCCGATTGAGGCGGTTGCAGATGAGAAAAGAACGTTGTTTTATCAGATGAGGCAAATTGCCAGAGACACCCGTGCCTACGCCGATCATTCGAAAATTTTTTACGATCAGGCGACATTCATGGCGGATTTTGAAGACGACTACGAAAAATCTGTCCCCTTTTCCGCCTACTACCCGTACTATCAAAAGATGGGCTACGAGCAACTGCGGACCTATTTCACTTGGCGCGCGGAAGTTCGAAACGGCAACATCACCGCGACCGCGACCTCGTACGCGTTCCTTTACGTGTATGAATTGTTAAATCAAATCGGCGCCAGTAGTCCGGAAGATGGACTAAACCGTTTGACAACCTTCTGGCAAAGTTTTCGCGCTTACGACGACGTACTGGACCAATACGTCATTCAGTGGCTCAAAGATTATCACGTTTTTTACCCGCTCCCCTATACCTTCCGGGAATTCGCGCTTCAACACAATCTGATGATGCATTACCCAAGCGTGTTTGGCTACGATTCCGACAAAGCGCATAGCTTCGAGTTATTCGCCGGTATTTCTAAGTATGATATTAAGAAATCTGTGTTTTATAGCGACGAGACGCAGGTGATGATCAACGATTGTTTTCATTTTATCTTGGAACGGATGCGCGGGTTATTCCGTGAGCAAGGGCATTGTTTTGAGGATTTAATCTTTTACCCGTTGAATAAAGTAGTGGCTTGGACACCGTTTAATCGGGCACTCTTCTACCCTGCTTTTTTGCAAACGAATCGTGAGGTAATGCTCTCGGAAAAAGAAGCTTATCAATGCCATGAGAATCGCTGGCGTTATCAAAGTGTGATGCTCACCGATGGTGGGCGCAGGCTGGTTGACTATCTGATGAAACAAATGGAAGCTGTGCTGAGGCAGACGGTGAAATTTAAATATAAGCTCACGGCTAATCTGAACATGTGTGATGATAAATCCCTCGCCGCCTTTGCGCGGATGGGCATCGCGTTGCCGGAGTTGATCCAGACGTGTGTCAAGGCATTCTATACTGAGTTTACGCGCAAAATAATTACCGTTGACACTGGTAATTTGCAACAGATTAGAACGGAAGCTTTGCAAACGCAGGAGAAGTTGATTGTGCCGGAAGATAGTGAACCGGCTAACCTAGTGAAAGAATCGCCTGCCCCAGTCATCGCCCCTACTCTACCCGTTTCAGCTGAAACAAACGTGACACTTGATCCTTGGCAAGATTTGAAAAGCTCGTTTACACCGGTTGAAGCTGAAGCACTTGCAGTGATTTTTGAGGGGCGTTCAGTCAAAGAATTTGCGCTACAAAAGGCGATGATGCTTGAGGTGTTGGTGGATGGGATTAACGATAAGGCGATGGACGCGGTCGGCGATGCGATTGTGGAAATTGAGGATGATGTGGTTGTGTACGAAGACTACGAGGATGACGTGAGAAAGTTGGTGAAGGGATAATGTCTGAATTACTGGAAAACTTAGACAAACTCCACACCACCGAACTCGGTGTGGTCAGAATCAAACGAAATCTCGGCTTAGACGAACGGACTGATGCCGTCGTGCATTGCAAAGAAGTCATTAGCGATGCTAGTACAGCAATTGTTAGAAAAGGAAAAAATTTTTATGCGACCGGTGGTGATGCGGTCATTACGGTAAACGCAAGTAAATGGTCCATCATCACTGCGCATAAAATTAAAAGGAACTGAGATGTTTAGAGCTCTCTGTTTTTTTTTGCTAAATTTTTTGGAACGGAAGTGATCCATTGTCATCGAAAGGTTCCGTTTGTTCGCTATTTCGAATGAATCCACATTTTTTACAATTCCCCAAAAGAGCCTCAATCTTTCGTGCTTACATTTCATTTTCATTGATGAATAGGGTTGATTTTCATCCATAAGTGTGTTACAGTCGGAAATGTGCCTATTTCTCGAACGTGGTTCGTATATGCGAATAAGGCTGATTTTATTACCCCTAAGGAGATGAAAAAAATGAATCAAAAAAGAATGTACAAGCGCATTCTAAGTACGATTTTAGCACTGGCTATGATCGTGCAAGTGCTTTTTCCCATGAACGTTCAAGCGACGAATGGCGAACCGGTTGCTGAATTTTCAGAATCACAGTTGGTATTAATTGCAAATGCTACAACTGCGCTCACCGGAACGCCAGATACAACCATCAGTCATCCAAACTTACATACCTTTGAGCCGGGCACGACTTCGATTGAATTGACGTATACCATCGACAGTGTGACGTCCACGCAAGCGGATCGTGTCATCAATGCGTTTCTAACGTTAAGCAACGGAAACCTAGTCGCATCGTCTACTAGACATCCGGCTAATACGGTTGGTTCTGACAGAGTTAATTTAGCGTCAAATGCGCTAAGTGCCGATGTTATTCGCGGGGGAATGCCAAACGAGTCCGCCACAAACACCGCCGCAGGAACCGGTTGGAACATGACCAATGCCACCGCTGAAGCTGCTGGTCACTCGGCGTTTAGACTGAGTGCGACCATCTACGAAGAAACATTGACCACGCGACTTTACGACGTTGCCGGTGCGTTTATTCGTGAAAATGTAACGCCTGTTCCAATTGGCACTACGTTTGAAAATTTTGGTTTGAATATGAGAAACACTTCTAGCTCGGTGGTGTCGTGGCAATTATATGCCGCACCAACCAACGCCATGGACCCATCTGAATATCCAACGAACCTAGTAGCGTTTGGTGGTTATGACAGCGAAGTAAGGCTAACTTGGTCGCCAGTTGCGGCTGCAGCGCACCACGAGTTTCGATTCCGCGCTGAAGAAACGGAAGAATGGTCTAGTTGGGCAACGACTAGCACTAGCACAAGCCATACCGTTACTGCACTTACGAATGAGACCACTTATGAGTTCCAAGTCCGTGGACATGACGGCACTTACGCATCCGCACCATCAGCGATTGTGACCGCAACGCCAAGTGCGTTACCAGTGCTTGAAATTGCTGGCATCGCATCAGGGGCGACGCATGATTTCGGCACCGTTTCACACACCTATACAGTGGCAGATATCGTGCCACTTGAAGTCGTCGTGCACAACGCAGGAACCGCGCCTGCTGAGGGTATCAGCGTGACGTTATCAAACGGTCATAGCAGCTTTGTTTTAGCAGGTGAAACAAGCCAAGCAAGCTTAGCACCAAACGCTGCTATGACGTTCCAAATCGCACCAGCTTTATTTTTGGCAGCTGGCTTACACGCAAGTGTTGTGACTATTTCAGCGAACGGTTTACCTGATATAACCTTCACTGTTAACTTCAATGTCTTATCCCAAGAAATGAACGCGGACTGGGGTGACATTGCCTACCATTTCAACTTCGCAAACTTACCGACTGACGGCACACAGACTGGTGCTGGCGCGATCGGAAGTGTGCCGACAAGACCGATCAGTGAAAGACATGAATCCATCCGAACGGTTGCACCACATGCCAGCCAACAAGATTTCGAATTGTTAATCGGTATCGGGACAAATGCTAACAATGGCTTCCGCTCAAACGGGACGCCTCCCCACAATTTTATCGATCCAAACGGTGCCGGACGCCTCCTTGGTGCTTCTCACCCCTTAACGGGTCCGATTCGCGTTGAATTAGATGTCTTAACGCCTGGGGCTGCACCGAGAAGTCAATTGACGCTCTACTTTGGTGAGCAATTTGTCACGTTTCCAGTCACGGGTAGCGCAACAGAGCCAACCACCGTGGTTGTGGAATTTGCCTCGGGAGAAGGACTATTACGCACAAGTGCCTTCCCTTGGGGGCCAAACAACGCAGATGACCCAGTGGGTCGCGTAGGCTTACAAGCCGTTCGAATTTTTGAAGGTGAATTCACTGGCGCATGGCTTGAAGCCAACGAAGATGAGATAACTTTCCAAAATTTACCGTACGGCTACACACAATCCCACTTAGAAACGCACTATTTAGAAATCACAAACGTGGGATCAGCTAGCTCCCCACTCACAGCAGAAGTCGGACATGGTTTTGAAATCACGCAAGCACCAGCAGCAACTTTACCAGCAGGTGAAAGTGCGATCATTGGCATCAGGCCAATTCAAGGCTTAGATTCCGGTACGCATCAAACTAATTTAATCGTTTCAGCAACAACTGACGGCAACCGGTTAACGATTCCGGTTGAAGTGACCGTTGACGAACCGCTCGCTTTACCAGATGACGTCGTCTTATTCTACAGCGGCTACCCAACTTCAACCGCTGATCAATTCCCAAATAACGCAAATGAAGCGATCAACTGGGAACATGATTTTAGAAGAATTGCGTTTACAGAAGGCTCTCCTACCATCTTATTTAATGGTGAAAGAAGAGACGCCGATGTTAGCTTAGCCATGCCATTTATGTTAAACGATGTGTTATGGGTGCCGCTGGCTTCGGCACAAGCTGCCCTACCGAATAACGTCTGGTCAATCACTGATGGTTACGTCACAGTCACATCAAACACAGCGACTTACAACGGTGTGGCACTGGTTGCGACCCTTGCCGAACACGGTGGAAATGCGACCTTTGTTGCCTTACAAGAAATTTCAGAAGCTTTAAACACCGGTAATATTGGGTGGGATGAGCGCAGCGGCACGCTAGTCGTTGTCACCGGCGCTACGGTTGAACAAGGCAACGTCTTATACAACAACATCAACAACCGTCCAGAAGCTTGGTACGGGAGCCCCAACTCCATTGCCATTGCGACCAACTTTGTTTACATGCAACGGGCAAATGGCGGGTGGCCACGCGGCATTGGACAAATCAATGCCTTGCCGCATCAGCCAGACGTTGGTGGCATGGCACCTGATGTGGTGCACATGATTTCATTAGGCTTTAATAATGAAGACTCGTATTTTGGTCGTGGTATTACAACGAACGAAACGAGATTCTTACTGCGCATGTACGAAGCGACCGGTATCGATCGCTTCTTGGAAGCAGGTCTGCGTGGTTTCGATACGATCATCAGCACGCAAGACCCGATCGGTGGTTGGCCATACCAGATTAGTGGCGGCAGCTATCACCGTGCCTTATCCATCAGCGATAACGCCATTAGCAACCTACTTTGGTTAATGATGGACATTGAAACCGATCACCTTTTTGCAGAGACGTTAGGTGAAGCACGTGTGGCACAAGCGGTTCATTCATTGGAACTTGGCATGGATTGGATTCTGAGTACACAAGTGCGATCAGCTGGTTTTGCAGACGGTGTTGAGCGATTAACCGCATGGCCAATGGCCGTTTACCAGTCCGGTGTTGAATATTTTACCCTTCAACCAGGTGCCACGCCAGGTATCACAGGTCAACCGGCATCGCAAAGAGAGTTCGAACCAATGTCGATTAACGGTAATGAATCCGTGGACATCATTCGCTTCCTAATGAGTATCCCAAACCCTAGCGAAGACGTGATAGCAGCCGTTCATGCGGCGGTGTATTTCTTTGACTACATCCGAATTGATGGCTACCGACTAAATCACGCCACGGGTCTTGATCCGCTTTTAGGTAGAAATTTAGTACCCGAAGAAGGGGCACGACCACTTTGGCCTCGTTTTATTGACCTGGAAAACTTCGAACCACTCTTTTACGACCGAACGGGTCCTTTTGCCGCAACGGTCAGCCCCCATCAAAACGTTAGCATCACAGATTTTGAGGCACAGCACGGACAGTGGCAAGGCTATCGTTCTGGCTTTATTAGTGCCAATGCAACCTCAAGCGGAACGGATGCGAGTGCGGTCAGAGCAGGAACGTTGCGTAACCTTTATCGTGACGAGTCGGGCGCCCTATCAACCAATCGCAACGGCACCTTTGATTTAGCCGCAAGCTTCCACAATTTAAGCTTCGAGCGTCGTGCTGGGTTTAACTACATCAATCATTTCGCCGAAACATTGCCACAAGAATATAACGAATGGTTAGTGCGCGAAGGCATCGGAACTGAATTACCAACGCTTGTCGAAAGCGTTGAGATCAATCAGGCTGACCTAACCTTATCCGTAGGCGAAACCTATGCCTTGACAGCGACAATCCTTCCGGCTGACGCCACAAATCAAAACGTTGTTTGGACAACCAGCGATGCAAAAATTGTCACAGTGGATGAAACAGGAACAATCATCGCCGTTGCTCCGGGAGTCGCAACCATTAGCGTCATCACCGAGTGTGGCGGCCATTCCGATGCAATGGTCATCACCGTCACAGAGGTTAATATCTCTGATCCAATCACGGATGTTGTGGTTGATGTCACCGTCAATCGTAACCGCGTAACGATCAGTGTGACACCAAACGTTGATCATCGCCTAGCGGTGGTGAATCGCGAGATCGTCATGCGTTTCCCAAATTCGGACGGTGAGGTTAACATCGAAGATGTTCGTGTGCCACCTGGTTGGACGGCAGTGGTTGCGGATGGTGATGAGATTGTGGTGACAATCACAGCACCAGCTAGGTATAAGGTGGTGCAGGTAGCTGGTCATTTGGTGGTGAAACGAAGACTCGTTTTGCCAAGCCTTCCGAGCATCCCAAGTCTTCCAAGCTTCCCATCTCTTCCGTCATTACCGAGCCTCCCAAGACCACCCTTCTTTCCACGACTCTTAAGGTAAGCCGTACAAAAATTTAAAGCAACGATGAAAGTGCCCATTGCGTCATGCGATGGCCACTTTCTTTTTTTAAATTCTGACTCTTATCGCCTTGCTTTTCATTTGCAAACAAAGTGACATTAATGGTATAATTGGCAGTACTGTATGTTAAAATAAACAGATAAGAAGTGAGGAAGTTTTGATGGAAAATAAAGTGCCTAAACGAATTGCTAATACGATCATAAATGCCTTGAAAGGTGGCGTTGTGCCGCGGGTTGGGCTTGAGTACATCACGGTTGGACGGACGCAGGAGATTAATGCTTTTTTGCACGACATTGCTATCATCGCAGACGGTGGTGCCACGTTTCGTTTTATTGTGGGGAAGTACGGCAGCGGGAAGAGTTTTCTGCTGCAAACGATCCGCAATTATGCCGCGGCGAAGGGGTTTGTGGTGGTCGATGCGGACCTTTCGCCGGAGCGGCGCTTTGCGGGGACGAAGGGGCAAGGCTTGGCGACTTATCGGGAGCTTGTGCGTAATATGTCGGTCAAGTCAAAGCCAGACGGTGGTGCCCTCCCTTTAATTTTGGAGAAGTGGATTTCGGGGATTCAATCGGAAGTTGCGGAGGGTGGTGGTGCACCTGGGACTAGCGCGTTTAATGAAGAGGTTGAAAAGCGGATCTTTAAGGTTACAAATGAGCTTGAAGGTATGATCAATGGGTTTGAATTTGCGAAGGCGCTCGTGGCGTATTGGCGAGCTTACCAGGTGGATGACGCTGCAGTGAAGTCGAATGTGCTGAAGTGGTTTCGCGGTGAGTATGCGTCGAAGAAAGAAGCGAAGGACGAGTTGGACATTAACTTTATTGTGACGGATGAGACGTGGTATGACTTTTTAAAGATTTTTGCGACGTTTATGGTGAACGCCGGGTATCAGGGGATTTTGGTGATGGTGGACGAGCTGGTGAACGTGTTTAAGATTTCGCATAAGGTGTCGCGGGAGAACAATTATGAGAAGTTGTTGACAATGTATAACGATGCGTTGCAGGGAAAGGCGAAGCACATTGGTTTTTTGATGGGCTGTACGCCGCAGTGCGTGGAAGATCGGTACCGCGGGATTTTTAGTTATGAGGCTTTGCGGTCGCGTTTGGCTGAAGGGCATTTTGCGACGGAGGATATGAAGGATTTGTCAGCGCCGATTGTGCGTTTGCAGATGCTAAATCAGGAGGAAGTTTATATTCTGGTTGAGAAGCTGCGGGATATTCATGCTTCGTTGTACGGATATGTATCGACGTTGACCCACGATGATTTGGTGTACTTTTTGAATGTTGAATATAACCGCGTTGGTGCTGAGAGCCACATTACGCCGCGGGAGATTATTCGGGATTTTATTGAGTTGGTGGGAATTATCCATCAGAATCCTGAACGCAGTGTTGCGGAGATTTTAGGGAGTAATAGTTTTCAGATGGCTAAGGGTGGTTTGATAGATGAAGAAGATGTGAGCGATGATTTTGTTGGGTTTGAATTATAAGATTGGAGATGATGGAAATGAAAGAAGTATTGTTATTTTTAACCGACCAATGGGCAGATTGGGAAGCTAGCCATGCGATTGCTGGGATAAATGCTGCACCGCAGTATGTTGTCAAAACCATTGCGATTGACAAACAACCTAAAGTTTCAATCGGCGGTTTGCGCGCTGAAATCGATTATGAGATTGATGAGTATGAAAATTTCGATAATCTAGCAATGGTTATTCTGACTGGCAGTTTTTCATGGGGTGAAAGTCGTCATGATAAAGTTGCAGAATTTGTGAAAAAGGTTATTGACCTTCGCACCCCTATCGCTGCGATTTGCGGTGCTACGATCTTTTTAGGAAAGCATGGGTTTCTTAACGATATCAAACACACAGGCGATATTTGGGAGTATTTCCAAGAGAACCTTGAAAATGAAAAAGGGTACACGGGAGCTAAACATTTTGTCTCAGCTCAACTCGTAAATGACAACGGAATCATTACAGCAAATGAAACAGCAAGCATCGACTTCGCCCGTGAGATTTTCCGAACGCTAAGCGTCTATCCAAGTGAAGAAATTGATGTGTGGTACGATTATTTTACACTCTAACGATTCATTGAAAATATTCGGGAAATAAAGTCACAACGAAAATTCTAAAATAAGATAATATATTATCTATAACTTGACAAATAAGCTATTTTGAGATAAAATATTATCTATGAATGATTTTAACTTTTTACAGCAGACACCTATAGAGGTTAATCAACAAATTGCAACTAGATTACGTGAAATTCGCAAGAAGCAAGCCATTTCACAACAAGTTTTAAGCGAACGGTCAGGCGTTAGCTATGGTTCGATTAAACGCTTTGAGCAGACGGGCGATATTTCATTAATTTCTTTAACCAAGATTGCAATCGCATTAGATGTGAGTGATGAACTCGAAAATTTATTTAAAGACATGCCAATTTTATCAATAGAGGAGATTATCAATGGACAACATTAGGCACTTAGATGTTTTTTATAAAACTCGAAAAGTCGGCACACTCGCAACACATCAGAAGTATTTCGCAGCTTTTGAATACGACAAAGAATGGCTAATTGACGGTTTTTCGATTAGTCCCTTTTCCTTACCGTTAGAAAAGCGTGTTTTTATCCCAAAAATTGACCCGTTGGAAGGATTATACGGTGTTTTTTCTGATAGCTTACCCGATGGTTGGGGACGGTTATTGGTTGACCGCTTGATGCTTGCCAACAATTTGTCGCCAAGTACATTTGGGAATCTTGATCGACTGGCAATCGTCGGTACATCTGGCATGGGAGCTTTGAGCTACCGTCCAGAAAAACATTTACTTACTAAAACAGACAAAAAAATTGATTTAGATCGCATCGCCACCGAATGTAACACCATTTTAACAACTGAATATTCTGAGCAACTGGATGATTTGTTCCTACTCGGTGGATCCTCAGGTGGGGCACGGCCAAAAATCCTGACTACTATCGAAGGTGAAGAATGGATTATCAAGTTCCCATCGCAACAAGACGGCATAGATATTGGTTTACAAGAATATGAATATGCACGATGCGCGCAAGAATGTGGCATTGAAATGGCTGAAATCCGATTATTTGACTCCAAGAAATGTGCCGGATATTTTGGAACAAAAAGATTTGACCGTCCCCTACTCACAGATGGTGCAGTGGATCGCATTCACATGGTTTCAGTTAGTGGTCTCCTTGAAACTACCCATAGAATTCCTAATTTGGATTATCGTATCTTATTAAAACTAACGTCACAACTGACAAGAAACATACAAGAGGTTGAAAAAATGTATCGGTTAATGTGTTTTAATGTTTTTGCTCATAATAGGGATGACCACTCGAAAAATTTTGCTTTTCTTTATGATGACGTTGCCAGACAGTGGCATTTATCACCGGCTTACGATTTGACACATAGCTATTCAATCGGCGGCGAACACGCAACAACGGTTAATGGTAACGGCATCAACCCTGGACAGAAAGAAATTCTGACCTTAGCAAAGAGCTTCGGGTTGGAGATGCGTAAAGCAAAACAGATTGCGGATGATGTGCAAGAATGTGTAAATGTGCGATTAGGAAAGTATTTGAAAAATAAGATTAAGATAACATAAGAAGGTCGTGTTTTTATGAGTCAAGACGTATTTGCGCGTTTAGCGCCTTTTATTCAAGATTTTATCTACTACAACAAATGGACCGAATTGCGCGGGATTCAAGTCGCCGCCTGTGAAGCCATTTTCGACACTGACAGCAACTTGTTATTGTCATCTGGCACGGCTTCGGGAAAAACGGAGGCTGCTTTTTTGCCTGTGTTAACAGAACTTTTTGACGACCCGCCCGCATCGGTTGGCGTGTTGTACATCAGCCCGCTGAAGGCCTTGATTAACGACCAATTCAAACGACTCGATCATCTTTTAATGGAGTCAAATATCCCCGTCACGAAATGGCACGGCGATGCTTCTCAGTCCGAGAAAAACAAGCTGATGAAGCAGCCGGACGGCATTTTGCAAATTACCCCTGAATCGTTGGAAAGTTTGCTACTAAATCGGCAAGCCTCTTGCTATAAGATGTTTTCCGATTTGCGCTACGTGATCATCGATGAGGTCCATCATTTTATGCGTGATCCGCGTGGGATTCAAGTGTTGTGCGTGTTGGAACGACTGCAGCGATTAACAGGACACGTGCCAAGACGGATCGGACTTTCCGCAACGCTCGGCGATATTAGCTTGGCTGAAGATTGGCTGAACACGGGAACCGGCCGCAATTGCGTGTCACCGGTGACCGATGAAGGAAAGAAAAGTTTACGACTTTTCGTGCAACGTTTTGTGCGTGCTAGCGGGGATGACGATAGCTATGAGGCTTCGAGTCATCGCGAACATAATGAATACTTGTTCAAAATGACGCTGGATAAGAAGACGATTATTTTTACGAACTCTCGTGAAGAAACGGAATTTTTGATGTCTAATTTACGGGAGATTGCCCTTGAGAACAAGGCGCCCGATGTTTACCGCGTGCATCACGGGAATATCTCAGCGATTTTGCGAGAACAAACTGAAGACGAAATGAAGTCTTCAGAGGACAAAATTGTCACTGGCGCGACCGTCACGTTAGAATTGGGGATCGATATTGGCTCTTTAGACCAAGTTGTGCAAGTCGGAGCGCCTGGGAATGTCTCCAGCTTTGCGCAACGGTTAGGGCGTACCGGTCGGCGTGGGCAGGTATCACAATTGCTCTTCACGTTTGTCGAGGAAATCGAGGTCACTGCTAATGATACACTGGGTCCCATCAATTGGAATTTCATTCGGCTCATTGCGATCATCGAGCTTTACACGCGCGAACGCTGGATTGAACCGCTTCTTCCGCACAACCACTCCTACTCACTTTTGTATCACCAGACGATGGGTTATTTAAAAAGTAACGGTGAGGTTAGTCCCGCGAAGTTGGCTGAGGAAATGTTGTCAATGGCGAGTTTTGCGATGATCACGCAGGAAGATTTTAAGATTTTACTGGCGCATTTGATTGACATTGAACACGTGCAAAAAACGGAGCGCGGGGGCTTAATCGTTGGTCGTGTCGGGGAAAAAATTGTGAACCATTTTCACTTCTACACGGTCTTTATCGTGCCCGAGTACTATTTGGTTAAAGATGAAAATCGCTCAATTGGAACGGTCGACAAGGTTTACCCAGTGGGTGTGAGGTTCTCTTTAGCAGGGATGACGTGGGAAACGGTGGATATTAATACGCAGTCTAAGGTGATTTTTGTTAAGAGCGTGCCGGGGATTTCAGAAGTGGATTGGGACGTGGATTTCAGGGGTGAGCTGCATACGAAGCTGGTGCGGAAGGTGCAGAGCATTTTGATAGGCGACGACGATTACCCGTATTTGAGTGAAAGCTGTAAAGAGCGATTAAGTGAAATTCGCTACCTAGCCAGAAATAGTGGGATTTTGACTGAGCTTGTCACGCCTTTAGCGAATCGCCATTTCGCGATTTTCCCTTGGATCGGAACGCGACAATTATTTACGTTGCATTATACGCTGCTTGACCGAGGGATCAAGAGTAAAATTCCGTGGGACACGTGCGTGTATTTAGAAGTACTTTTTGACGGGACACCGGTTGAACTTGAAGCGTTGATTCGTGATATTCTAAGTAAAGACTTGAATTTGCACAGCTTACCCTACCCGGATGCTAGCGAGGTGGAAAATCGGTATAGCCGGTATATCAAATACAGCGAATTCGTACCGTCGCGGTTGTTGCGCAAACAATTCATCGAGGACTTCCTTGACTTTGATGGGCTTAGACGAGATATGAGAGAGACAGAATAAAGCTTAAATCGCAGAGCTGTTGCGATTTAAGCTTTTTTTGATTTCTAGTGAATTTTTTTAAAATGATCGGCGTTTTCATCAAAAATCTTGCAGGTGAAATTTTTTTATTTGCGTATATAGAGGGTGGGGATAATTTTGTACGGTCAAAAGGAGGTGCGGATTGAACATCAGAACACACTGTTTTCCCTATAAGAGCTTATATAGAGCATCAATAGGGAAAAATTTCCCTATACCTAGATTCACAGGAAACTTGTAGGGAAAAATTTCCCTATGACACCTTCTACAGAGCTACAATAGGGAAATCACGCTCCCAAGCAATACGAAATCACGAGAAATGAGGTTATAATATGCATTACTTATTTGGAAAGAACATTCAATATGACACAAATCTAATAAAGCTACTTAAAAAAGAACTCCAATTGCTTCCAGCAGGTAGTATGAGAGTTAGTAAAGAAAACTCCTACTATCAAGTCATCCAAGGCAAAGAAACCTGCATCACCAAAGACCCTGGGCTCATAAGAAAATATTGTCGCAAAAGCTTCGTCCTTGCGTTGCTCAAGCACATAGAAAAGAAGGAGTCATTACAAATTCACCAACACACCAAATTATCAGCCCAAGACATCATCGCCGCCCTTCCCAAATCCTACCGCAACTTCCCGCTCCACTACTACTTCCACTCCCACTACGAAACCTGGCTCAACCTCCCACAAACCACAAACAACGTCCATCCCGACTCACAAAAATACAGCACCACCAAAACCAACCGCCTCCGCTCAAAATCCGAACTCCTCATCACCACCAAACTCGAAGCCAACCAAATCCCCCACCTCTACGAACTCCCCCTCAAACTCCCAGACAGCAAAACCATCTACCCCGACTTCCGTATCATCTGCCCCTTCACCGGCGAGCTCAAACCGTGGGAACACTTCGGCCTCCTCACCGATCCCCAATACGAAACCAGCATGCGCGACAAAATCATCCTTTACCACACCCTCGGCTTCCAACTCTTCGACAACCTCATCTACACCTTCGAATCCGACATCACCGATCCCAACCGCATCCAAGAAATCATCGACCAAATCATCCTAAACCCAACATTCTAAAACCTTCGCGTCAACCCTAAATCACAAGCCCCAGAACTTTCACAAGTTCGACAACCACGCTCGCCGGTTACAAAAAAACTTGCCATCACAATTTCGAATAACTGTGATAACAAGTTTCCAATAACCAAACTTTACTTTTGTAGCAATTTCTTCAAATCAGAAAACGTCGTTTTCTCGCTGGTATGCGTCACGCCGTTTTTATTGATGCGCACGGCTGCGAGGAAAATCAACACCATGCTCACTGTCATAATGACCGTCACGATCCCGACTTCCAGCAAGCTCGAATACCCGCGCAAGAAACGTTGGACGATGATGAACGGGGTGAAGAACGGGATGTAGACCAAAACGTTCATTACCGCGTTGCCTAAATCCACGAACATCGGTAAAAAGACAGGAATCATGATCATAATAATAACCGGTGACAGCATCGTATTTAGCGAGTCAATGCTGATCGCAATCGCACCCATCGCGGCGTACATGAAGATGAACATAAAATACCCGAGCAAGATAATCACAATCGATAATAACACAATCTCCAAACTAATCACTTCAGCTAACGTACTGATTATCGTCCCCACGTCGATAAAATTCAGCCAATCGGCAACAAAGACACCAGCTGCAATCGCACCAGTCAAAACCACCATGTCACCAAAATAAGACAATACCTTCGCCAACATCGTCGTCGTCGGATGCACCTTCCCCATCATCAACTCCATCACGCGCGTTGACTTCTCAGACACAACACTCGTCGCAATCCCACTACCCGAGGACATGATGAGCATGTATAAAATCCACGGTAGAATCGCACCGATCACAATCGCCGCCAAACCGTCTTCGGTATCTAGCAACGACTCGAAAGACGATTCAATCGGGGTCAACAACTCGGCAACCGCCTCAAGCGGTAACTCGTAAATCACCATCACATTTTCCGTGTGCTGCATCATCAAATGCTGATTCACAAACAATTCTGTTTCCACCGCGATCGTCTCGCTCGGTGAAATCATTCTAAACGCCGGTCGGTCCTCGCCTTCAATGACAAACACCTCGTCCACATCACCGTCGTCAAGCATCGCACGCGCCTCGTCTTCACTGTCGACAAAATGAACGTGCCAACCGTGCAAATCATCAAAAACATCCTCGTGTAAAGCAAACGCATCCGTCGTGTTAACAATCGCTAAATCGTTGTATCTGCCGCTAAAATGATCAAACGCAAACGCAGCCCCGATCACACCGATGAAAAACACACCTAGAATAATCAAATTCTTCGTTGTAAAATTCTCTTTAAAATAAAACCAAAACGTAATCCAAAACTTTCTCATGATTAGCCAATCCTCTCAACAAATATTTCCTGCATCGTCGGCGGTGCCACATTAAACTCAGC
>Ga0131853_10003168_pt1 | contig 29497 bp, 18 predicted proteins | sample TergutLab28metaG_FD_92764 | JGI IMG/M metagenome (GOLD analysis project Ga0131853, IMG submission 92764) | Labiotermes labralis P1 segment gut microbial communities from Petit-Saut dam, French Guiana - Lab288 P1 (version 2) (version 2) | ecosystem: Host-associated > Arthropoda: Insects >... | reverse complement strand
TTATTGACTCCCAAACACAAATATACAAATAGTAAAATTAATATAATGAATGACAATCACAACTGTAGAAATAGATAAATTATTAGATTGGCTGTCCATCACAACTGTATAAGTAGGTAAGTAAATATACTAACTGTCAATCACAAATCTATAAATGGAAAAATAATTAAATTGACTGTCCATCACAAATTTATAGATGGAATAATATGTAGGGTGAGGGTTCTTCCCAACCGTATAAGTAGTAAAATAAATATTTTTCATTTTTAAAAATCTATATTTAAAAATATGAAAATAATGACTTTCAATCACAAATCAATACATAGACAAATATTTAGATTTTCTGTCCAATACAACTCTATAATTAAACAAATACTTATACTGACTGGGATTCCCAAATATATAAATTGAAAAATAATCAGATTGAGTTTTTCACAAATGTATTATGAAACTAATATATATATATTTATTTATTTATTTATTTATTGACTGTCAATCACAACAGTGTAAATAGTCAAATAAATATACCCATTCAAAATCACAACTTTATAAATAGACAAATAATAAGTTTTCCTGTCCATCGCAACCATATAAGTAGACAAATGATTATATTGTCTGTCGATCAAATCTGTTTAAATATTCAAATAAATGGGATGACTATCATTCACAACTATATAACCAAACAAATATATAACTAACAGTGAAACCCAACTGTGCAAATAGAAAAAATTTGATTGACTCTCCAACTCAACTATAGAACTAGCAAATAAAGTTACTGAATGTCATTCAGAACTGTTTAAATAGACAAATAATTTTATTTATTTTTCATCACAACTGTAAAATTAGACAAATGATTATACTGACTATCAATCAAAACGTTATAAATAATCAAATTAATAGCCTGACTTTTTATCACGATTGTTTAATTAAACACAACATTTAATTGTCTCAATAAAATTGTAAGTTATGAAAAATATACACTGATTGATATTAACAACACTATAAATAGCAAATAATACTATTGACTGTCCACCGCAAATATATAAGTAGATAAATATATACTGACTGTCAAACACAACCCTATAAATAAACAAATAATTGGATTTTCTCTCTATCACAACAATATAATTAGCAAATTAATATACACACTGCCAATCACAACAGTAAAAATAGTCAAATAATTATTCTGACTTTTGTTCACAACTGTGTGTATGGACAAATAAATATACCTACTTTCCATCACAAATCCATAATTAGACAAATGAATACACTGACTGAAAATCGCAAGTGTAAAAATTAGCATAAAATATGATTAACAGGCCAAAACAACTGTCTAAATAGATTCATAATAAACTGCATGTGAATAAAAACTGTAGAAATAGTCATAGTAAATTACTGACTGTCAAACACAACTGTATATATAGAAAAATATTTAGATTGACTCTACACCACAACCGTATAGTTGGGCAAATAAATATACCGTCTCTCAATCACAAGTGTATAAATAGAGGTAAAAATGGACTGAAATTCATTGACAATTATATGAATAGACGAATTAATGTAGTGACTGTCATTCACAAATCCATAAATAGACAAATTGTATGATTGAATGTCCATCAAAACCATGTAATTAGACAAATAAATGTACCCACTGTCAAACACCACTCTATAAATAGACAAATATTTAAATTGACTGCACATAACAACTGTGTAAATAGACAAATAAAGAGACAGAATCTCAAACAAAACCGTACAATTTGTCAAATAAACAGACTGTTATTATTTTACGACTGCATAAGAAAAAAATAAATATACTGAACAGCCAAACACTTTTATAAAATTAGTCAAATAATTTGATTGATTTTCCATCACAAATCTAAAAGTAGACAAATAAATAAAATGAATTTCAAACAAAAGTGTATAAATTGCAAAAAAAATTGATTGACCTCAATCACAACTCTATAATTAAACAAATAAATATAGTGACTGTCGATCCCATCTTTATAAATGGACAAGTAATTCATTTGAATCTCCATCACAATAGAAAATTAGACAAATAAATATACTGAATATCATTCAAAAATATATAAGTAGACAAATAAATATACAAACTCTCAATCGCATTTCTAGAAATTGACAAATAGATAGACTGACTGTCCATCACAACGGTATAAATAGGCAAATAAATGTAATGACTCTCATTCACAATATAAATAGACAAATAATTAAAGTACTGTCAATTAAAACACTATAAATAGACAAATAATTTGTTTGAATTTCCATCGCAATTATTTTAGTAGACGAATAAATGGCTGTCTGGCAATCACAGCTGTATAATTAGTCAAATAAATAGCCTGACTGTTAAACAAATTAAGTGTTTTAAGATGGGGTTCCAGCTTAGATGTTATATAGAATGTAATGAGAAAGGCGACTACTTTGCAGACTCCCACGGTATTGTGGCTAGGTGGAATAATTTTTTTCTCTCAGCTATTCAACGTGCATGTGTTTAAGGATGTTGGGCAGGCAGAAATACACACAGCAGAACCACTGGTACCTGAGCCAAGTGCCTCTGATGTTGAGCTGCCTATCGACAAGCTAAAAAGGCCCAAATCGCCAGTATTGATCAAATACCAGCAGAATTGTTTAAAGCATGTAGTAGAACAATTTATTGGAATTCCATAAACTTTTAATTTCTATTTGGAAGAATTAGAAACTGCCTGAAATTGGAAGGAGTCGATTATAATACGTATTCATAAGAAGGTGGAAAAAATGTTAATATTTATGGAGGCATGTCAAATGTGCCAAACACTCACAAAATTTTACACAAAATTCTGCTCTCAAGGTTAATTCACAATGCGAAGGAAATTATCGGGGTTTAGCAATTTGGCTTTAGACTATACAATTCGACTATTGGTCATATATTTTGCATTCGCCAAATACTTCGGAAAAAAATTGAAATAAAATAAAAAAGTTCATCAGTTCTTTATAGATTTCAAGAAGACTTATGTTTCAGTTTGGAGGGAGGTCTTATATAAGTTTCCCATTGACTTTGGTGTCAGTAGGAAATGTGTAAGTTTAATAACAATGAGTCTGACTGAAACATATAGCAGAGTCCGGGTACGCAAAATTGTGTGTGACAGGTTTCCTATTAGGAAAGTTTTGAAACATGGGGATGCACTAAAACCAATGATTTTTAACTTTGCTTTACATTACGCCATTAGGAGGTTTAAGGTGAAAAGGAATTGCTTGAAAATAAATGGTACACATCAGTTGCTGGCTTATGCCGACGATGTTAGTATAATTAGTGTAAGTGTACATACAATAAAAGGAAATGAAATAACTTTAGTAGCTGCTACTATGGAGGTTGGAGTGGAAGAAGTGCTGATAAAACTAAGTACATGGTCATGTCTCGAGGTTAGAATGCAGGACGAATTTAGAGTGTGAGATTTGGTACTGGTATTTTCGAGAGTTTGTAAGTGTTTAAATATTTGGGAACAAATTTAACAAATCAAAATTTTATTGCGGAAGAAATGAACAGCAGATTGAGGTCAGAAAATGCTTGCTATCATTCGGTGCAGAACCTTGTATCTTCCAGGTTGCTACCCAAAAAATTTAAAGATTAAGATATATAGATCTATAATTTGCCTATTATTTAGTATGGGTGTGAAGTTTGGTCGCTGAATTTGTGGGAGTAAAGAAGCTGAGGTTGCATGAGAACGTGGTGTTGAGGGGAATATTTGGACCTAAGAGGAAAGAGGTAACGAAGGAATGGATTGTGTTGCGTAAGGAGGAACTAAATGATTTCAACTCCCCACCCAATATTATGCGGAGGATAAAATCGAGAAGAATGAGATGGGCTGGGCATGTGGCGCGTATGGGTGACGAAAGGGTGTGTTTAGGGTCTTGGTGGGGAAGCCGGAGTTAAAGAGACCACTCGGGAGGTCTAGGCGTAGATTCGTTAATAATATTTCAATGGATCTGCAGGAGGTAGGATGTGGGTATATGGACTGGATTGGGCGGGTCCAGGATAGAGGTAGATGGCGGAAGCTTGAGAGTGTGCTTATAAACCTTCGGGTTGCGTGAAATTCTGGTAATTTCTTGAATATCTGCAAACAAATTAGCGTTTCAAGACGGACCCTGCACCATTGAGTAAGTAAGTTAATCAAAATATTTTAAATTGGCAAATGAATATAAAGAATACTTATCACTTCTGTATAAATATTCAAATAATAAAAAATGTCCATCACAACCGTGTAAATATAAAAAAATATATATACTGACACTCAAACCAAATAGTAAAAAAAGTCAAAACTTTAGAATGACTGACAATTACAGATGTAAAATAGACAAATATATATTTTGACTGACACTCAAAATTTAATAAGAAAACAAATAAAATTACTAATGTCAATCACAACAGTATAAAAAGACAAATTATTAAATTGTCTGTCCAACTTTACTGTATAAGTAGACTAATAAATATACCGACTGTGTATCACATTTGTATAAATAGACAAACAATTAGATTGACTATATATCGCAACCGTATAAATAGACAAATAATTTACTTAATACCAAAAATAAATGTATAAATATATAAAATATATTGACTGTCCATAACAATTGTATAATTAGACAAATCAATACGCTGAATATCAATCACTACTGAATAAGTAGTCAATTAAATATACTGGGTGAAAATCACAACTGTATAAATAGACTAATAAATAGACTGAGTTTCAACAAACTGTATAATTAGACAAATATGTAAGCGGACTCTCAAGAACAACTATACATACAGGTAATAATTAAATCGATTCTCCATCACAACTGTAAGAGTAGACGAATAAAGATTTGAATGTCAATCGCAAATTTATAATTAGACCAAAGAAAATACAGACTATCAATCACAGATCTATAAATATACGAATTATTAGATTGACGGTCCATTACATCAGTATAAATATTCGAATAAATAGAATGAATTTCGTCACCAACTGTATAATTTGACAAATAAATAGTCTGATTGTTAATCACAACTCAACTCAACTATATAAGTAGTCAAATAAATAAACTGACTCTCAAACCAACAGTATAAATAGACAAAAATTAAGTGAATCTCCATCAAAACCATATAAGTAGAAAAATAATATACTGACAGTCAATCACAACTCTATACATAGGGAAATTAATAGACTGAATTTCATTGACAAATGTAGAATTGGACAAATAAGAAAAGTGATTGTCAATCACCACTGAATAAATAGAAAATATTTAACACAATATCAATCACAAATATATAATTTTACAAATATATATTCTAACACTCAATTGTGTAAATAGACAAATAAATAGACTGACTGAAATTCACAACTCGATATGTACACAAATAATTAGTCCTACTCTCAATCACAACTTCATAACTAGACAAAATAGTAGGCTGACTTTCAATCACAAGTCTATAAATAGACAAATATTTTGCTGTTAATCACAAATGAAAAAATAAACAAATAAATAGACTGACTTTCAATGACAGGTGTTAAATGGACAAATAAATATACGAAAATACAATCGCAAATGTACATTTAGACAAAGAATTTTAGTGAATATCTAACTGACCCGAAAATATAGGCAGAATAAATTGACTGAATTTCAATCGCAACTCTGTATATATACTAATAAATAGATGAATTTCAATCATATCTCTATAAGTAGACAAATAAATATAATGTCTATCTGTCGCTCCTTTATGAATAGACAAATAAACTGACTGACTCTCAAACATATTTGTATAAATAGATATATAAATTTACAAAATGTCATTCGCAAAAGTATAAAGTGAAAAATATAAATACCTACTGTCATTCGCAACTGTAAAAACAGACAATAAAATAGAAAATCTGACAAACAAAACTATACAAATTGATATGTAATTGGATTGACTTCCCGTCAGAACTGTTTAAATTGTCCATTAAATAGACTGACTGTCAATCACAACTGTTTCACAGCTGTTTACATAAACAAATAATTAGATTGCCTCTCGAACACAACTCTTAGGAAGACAAATAAAAATGTGTCTGCCAATCACAACTGTATAAATAGTCAAATATATTGACTGACTGTCTATCACAAATGCATAAATGCAGAAATAATTAGATTGACTCTCCTTACACAACTTTATATTTAGATATTGAAATACACCGATTTCCAATCACAACTATATAATTAGTCAAATAGAGAGAACGACATTTTTTCACACCCGTATAAGTAGAGAATTAAGTAGACTGTCTCTCAAACAGAATTGTAAATGCAGTTAAATATATATACACTCTGTCAATCACAAATGTATGAATAGAAAATTAATTAGATTTTCGTTCCATAAAAAGTTTATATTTAGACAAATATATATATTGAAAAGAAGTCCCTTCCGTAAAAAAGACAAATAATTAGATTGACTGTCAATCACAACAATATAAATAGACAAATAAATATATTGTCTGTCAACCAAAACTTCATATAAATTCAAAATTTATACTGGCTGTCAATCACAAATCTAATTATAGATAAATTAATACATTCATTGTATATCACAAAATAATAATTAGACAATTTAATATCCTGAACGTCAATCACAACTGTAGAGAAATCCTGAATTCAAATCACAACTGTATAAATACAAAAATATTTAGACTGACTGTCCATCACTAACGTATAAGTAGACAAATAAATATACTGTGTGTCAATCACAACTCTAGAAATAAATAAATAAAGGGACTGATTGTCAATCGCAATTGAATATATATATACATATATATACAAATAATTAAATCAATGTCCATCACAACAATATAAGAATATAAAATAATATAATAAATGCCAAACTCAACTCCACAAATAGGCAAATGATTAAATTGCATATTCATCAGAACAGTCTAGACAAATAAATATACTGACTGACATTCAGAGCTGTATAAAAAATGATAAGTTTGACTAACCATTACAAATGTATAAGTAGACAAATATATATATTGAAAGTCAATCACAAAATTATAAATATTAAAAAATGAACTGACTGTCCCACACAACTCTATGAATATTCAAATAAATATACTGCCTGTCAATCACAACAATATAAACAGTCAAATAAATGTACGACTCTCAATTACAACTGTATAAATGGACAAATAATTAGATAGTATCTCAATCACAATCGTATAATTAGACGAATAAATATAATGACTGCCAAACAAAAATGTATAAATAGTCAAAATAATGTATGGACTGTCAATCAAAACTGTAAAAATAGTAAAATAAAGAGACTGAATTTCATTCGAAACTGTAAAGTAGACAAATAAGAAGATTGAATATCAATCTCAACTTTATAAAGAGAGAAATAATTCATTGAATATCTGTCACAAATGAATAATTAGACAACTAAATTTACTGACTGTCAATCACAGCTATATAAACAGGCAAATATATAGACTGATTATCCATCACAGTTGCATAAATAAACAAACAAATGTTGTAAGTTATTTTCGCTAATGTATAAATGGACAAATAAATAATCTGACTGTATAACACAATTTTTCTTTTAGACATATCAATATGTTGACTATTAATCACAACTGTGTAAATACAAAAATAAATAACTGACTCTCATTCACAGCTTTATAAATAGAGAAATATATAGAATGCCTGTCACTCCCAACCTCATAAATAACATAATATATAGATTGAGAGTCACTCACAACTCTATAAATAGAAAAATATAAATAATAATAATCATTCGCGTATGTATAATTAGAAAAATAAATGTAACGTCTGTCAAAGAAAACTGTATAAATATAGAAATAAAAAGACTCCCTGTCATTCGCAACTCTAAATATAGTCCAATATATATATATATATATATATATTGCCTGCCAATCACAACTCTATAAAGAGAAAAATAATTATATTGGCTGACCTTTACAACTGTTTAAAAAGAAAAATAAATATACTGATTGTCAATCATAACTCTAAATTTAGACAAATATTTACATTGACTGTCCATCACAACACTCTAATTGGACAAATAAATAGAATGTCTGTCAATGGAAACTCTTAAAATTAGTCAAAAATGTAACACAAATTCAATCACAACTGTATAAATGGAAAATAAAAAATTTGACTTTGCATCACATCTTTAAAAGTAGACAAATATATAGGATGACTGTCAATCACAACTTTACAAACAGACAAATATATAGACTGTCAGTCGCTGCTTTATAAATAGACAAATAAATATAGTAAATTTCCTTCGCTACTACATAAATAGAAAAAAAATAAAATATCTGTCCATCACAATTGTTTCAATAGACCAAAATTATACTGCCTGTCAATCACAACTGTACAAATAGACAAACAAATCGCCTGACTGTCAATCACAGCTGTAATAATACAGAAATAAATAAAAAAGAGCTTCCTTTATTTTAAAATTAGACAAATATTTATACCGATTTTCAAACAGATATATTATAATAGACAAATATATAGACTAATTTATATTCGCAACGGTACATATAGACAAATATATAGATTGACACTCATTCGCAACTGTAAAAAAAGACAATAGACTAACGGTATAAAGTTACTGTAAAAATTAGTAACATAAATAGACTGAACTCCAATCGCAACTTTAAAAAAGACAAATAATTAGACGAAATTCAATCACAAATCTATTATTATAGAAGTAAATATACTGTATTTCTATAAGTACTGATTAATTTACAAATAAATTGACTGAATGTCAATCACATCTGTATAAATAGACAAAAAATTTACTGAATGACATAAATATATAAATATACGTAATATATTGACTGTCAATCACATATTTATAAATAGAAAAATAAATATATTGAATGTCATTCGCAACTTTGTAAATAAAAAAAGGAAATATAAAATAGCCATTCATAAATATAAAATTAGAAAATATAATAGACTGACTCTCAATCACAGCTCTACAATTAGAAAAATAATTCGAATTAGTGTTCATCCCAACTGTATAATTTGTTAAATAAGTATAATATCAATCACAATTCTATATAGAGATATATATATATATATAGATTGACTGTATATGTACACATATAAATATATTCACCGTCAATCACAACTGTAAAGTAGTCAAATAAATAGACTGAATTTGATTTACAACTCTATATATAGAAAAATAAAAATAGTGACTTTCATTCACAACTCTCTAAATAGTCAAATAATTAGATTGAATATCCACCCCAACTGTATAATTAAACAAATAAATATACCAACTGTCAATGTCAACTGTATAAATAGAAAAATAACATAATGACTCTCTTCTCAATAGTATAAGGAGACAAATAAAAATACTGACTGTCAATCACAACTATATAAATAGTCAAATAAGTATACTGACTGTCAATCAAAACTGTGAAAATAGTCAAATAAATATACTGACTGTCAATCACAACTGAATAAATAGTCAAATCAATATAAGCCTCTAAACCAAATCTTTATAAATAAACAAATAATTGGATTTACTGTCCATCACAAATTATTTGTCGACAAATGAATTTATTGCCTGTCAAACACAACTGTATAAATAGTCAAATAAATAGGCTGACTTCATTCACAACTGTATAAGTAAACAAATAGAAAATTTACAGTCAATCACAAATCTGCAATTAGCAAAAAATTTGATTAAATATCCGTTATATCTGTATAATTATAAAAAGAAATATAATTACTACCGGACACAACTGTAAAAATAATCAAATAAATAGACTAAATTTTATTCAAAATTGTAACAGAATACAAATAAATATAATATCTGTCAATCACAACTTTATAAATATTCAAATAAAAGTCTGAATTTCATTCCCAACTTCATAATTATTCAAAAAAACTGACAGCCAAACACAAATATATAAATACACAAATAAATAATTTGAATGTCCCCCACGTGTGTATAAGTAGATAAATAAATATATTGAATGCGAAACAGAACTGTAAAATAGACAAATAATTGGATTGACTCTCCAACACATCTGTACGAATAGACATATATATATATATATTGACTACCAAACCCAAGATTATAAGTAATCATATAAATAGACTTAATTTCATTCAAAACTATAGAAGTAGACAAAAAATATAATGACTGTCAATCACAACTCTATGAAGAATGAAACAAGTAGACTGAATTTCATTCACAAAATTTTAATTAGACAAATAAATGTACTGAATAACAAACAAAAATCTATAAATAAGCAAATAAATATTTTGACTCTCCATCACGTCTCTATAAGTAGAAAAATAATTATACTGACTGCCAATCAAAAGTGCATAAATAGTGAAATAAATATCCTGTGTGTCAGTCACAACTGTAAAAACAGTAAAAATATGAAATTTATTTCAATAACAAATGTATAAATAGATAATTAAATAGATTGTCTCTCCATCACAACTGTATAAATCAACAAATAAATTGACTGAGTGTCCGTCCCAACCGTATAATTAGTCAAATAATTTCACTATCAATCGCAAATCAATATAAAGTAAATAATTAGATTCACTCTAAAATTAGCAAATAAATGTGCTGATTGCAATTGACAACTGTAGAAATAGACAAATAAGAAGATTGAATATCCATCACATCTCCCTAAATGGAGAAATTAATATACTGACTCTCAGTTACAACAGTATAAATAGTCAAACAAATCGTCTGAATTGGATTCACAACTGTTTATGCAACAAAAAAAAATTACTCACTGTGAAACACAACTCTATAAATAGATAAAAATTTACATTGACTCTCCATCACAACTTTATTATTAAACAAATAAATATAGTGAATATAAATCCCAAATGATTAAATAGACAATTAATCAGATTGACTCTCTCCAAAATGTATATGGAGAAAAAACAAATAAAATGTTGGTCAATCACAAATATATAAATATTCAAACATATATACTGACTGTCAAACACAACTGTTTTATAGTCAAATAAATATACTGACTGCCAAACACAACCGTATAAATAGTCAAATAAATATAGGGATTTTAAATCACATTTTTATAAATAGACAAATAATTAGATTGCCTGTCCATTACAACGGTATATACCGACAAATGAATGTACAGTCTCTCAATCACAACTGAATAATTAGTAAAATAAATAGGCTGACTTTCATTCACAACTGTATAAGTAAACAAATAGATAACTGAGAGTCAATCACAAATGTGCAAATAGACAAATAATTAGATTGACTCTCCATCTCAACTGAACAAGTAGACAAATAAATATACTGACTGTCAATCACAACTGCATAAATAGACCACAAAATGTACTGAATTTCATTAAAAATCATAAAATTAAAAAAATAATTATAATATTCCTGAATTGCTATTTTATAGATATCCAAATAAATAAACTGAATTTCATCCACAAATTTATAATTAGATAAATATATATACTTATTTCCAAAACCAAATCTATAAATAGAAATATAAAGAAATTGAATATCCACCACATCTGTATAAGAAGACAAAAATATGTACTTATTGTCAATCTCAACAGTAAAATAGACAATCCGTTACAATGACTCTCCATCAGAACTGTATATGTAGACAAATAAAGATACTGGCTGTCAATCACAACTCTATAAATAGTGAAATAATTATATTGACTATCATTCACAACTGTATAAATACACAAATAACTAAATTGACTTTCAATTACAAATGTAAAAATGGACAATTAAATACTGAATGTTAATCAGAACTCTAATAGTAGTAAAATAATTGGCTGACATTAAAACCCAACTGTATAAATAGACAAATAAATGGACAGATTAACAAACACAACTCTAAAATAGAGAAAAATTTTTGGATTGATATTCCATCATAAATAATTAAGTAGAAAAATAAATATAGTTTCGCTCAATCGCAACACTATAAATAGAATAATAATTAGTTTGACTGTCCATCGAAACGGAATATATAGTTAAATAACTATACGAAATTTCAATCACAAATTTATAATTAGACAAATAAGGATATTGAATCTCAATCACAAATATGCAAATATTAAAATTCATATAATGAATGACAATTACAACTGTATAAATAGACAAATAATTTGATTGACTGCCCATCATAACTTTGTAAGTGGTAAATAAAAATACTGACTGTCCATCACAAGAGAATAAATAGAAAAATTAGATTGATTGCCCATCAAAACTGTATAAGTAGACAAATAATTAGAATGAGCGTTCTTCCTAACACTATAAGTAGTAAAATAATTATACTTACTTATACTCACGATTGTATAGGTTGAAAAATGAAAACACTGACTTTCAATCACAACTCTATATGTAGACAAATATTTAGATTATCTGTCCATTACAACTGTTTAATTGAACAAATAACTATACTGACTGTCATTTCCAACTCTATAAATTGCCACATAATCAGTATGATTGTCTTCACAATTGTATAAGGAAACAAATATATACACTGACTTTGAATCACAACATTTTAAATAGTCCAATAAATATACCGTCTCCATATCACAAATTTATAAATAGACAAATGATTAGATTTCGTTTCCTTCGCAAAACATATTAGTAGATAAATGAATACACTGTCAATCACAACCGTATAAATAGTCAAATAAATAGGCTGACTTCCATTCACAACTATGTTAGCAAATGTTATATAAACCCAAACGTGCAAATGGATTAATAATGTGATTGACTCTCCATCTCAACTGTAGAACTAGACAAATAAATATACTGAATGTCATTTACAACATTTTAAATAGACAAATAATTTTATTGACTACAAGTCACAACTGTATAATTAGACAAATATTATACTATCAAACAAAATAATGAAATAAATAGACTGACTTTAAATCACAAATATATTATTAGACAAATAAATTGATTGACTCTTATTACAACTGTAAAATATAAAAAAATATACTGATTGTCAATAACAACTCTCTAAATATCCAAATAATTATATTGACTGTCCATCGCAACTGAATAAGTAGATAAATATATACGATGAGTGTCAAACACATCCCTATAAATAAACAAATAATTGGATTGTCTGTCCCTCACAAATATATAATTAGCAAATTAATATAAACACTGCCAATCACAACTGTAAAAATAGTCAAATAATTATTCTGAATTTCATTCACAACGGTATGTATAGACAAATAAAAATACCGACTTTCTTTCACAGCAAAATAATTAGACAAAAGTACACTGACTATAAATCATAATTGTATAAATAGCCATAAAATAAAATTAAGTGCCCAACACAACTGTCTAAATAGATTTATAATAAACTGCCTGTGAATAACAAATGTATAGATAGTCATATAAAATTACTGACTGTCAAACACAAATATAAAAATATTTAGATTAACTCTCCATCAAAACCGTATAAGTGGGCAAATAAATACACTGTCTCTCAATCACATCTCTATAAATAGAGATATAAATAGACTGAATTTCATTGACAAATGAATAAATATACGAATTAATTATGTGAATGTCAATCAATATATATGAATATATAAATCGACAAACTAATTAATTAGGCAAATTAATATACTGACTGTCAAACACCACTGTACAAATAGACAAATATTTAAATTGGCCGTCCCTCACAAATGTGTAAATAGACAAATAAAGGGACTGAATCTGAAACACAACTGTACAAATTGTCAAATAAATACACTGCCATTAATTCAAAACAGGATAAGTTGAAAAATACATATACTGACAGCCAATCACAATTGTAAAATTAGTCAAACAGTTTGATTGATAGTCCATCACAAATCTATAATTAGACAAGTAAATAAAATGAATTTCATACACAAATCTAAAAATTGACAAAAAAATTTTTGACCTCCAACAAAAACTATAATTAGACAAATAAATATACTGAATGTCAATCCCATCTGTATAAATGGACAAGAAATATTATTGACTCTCCATCACAACTAAAAATTAGACAAATACATAGACTGATTATCATTCACAAATGTATAATCAGACAAATAAATATAAAAACTGTCAAAACCACTTCTATGAATAAACAAATAGCTAGGCTGACTGTCCATCACAACTATATAAATAGGCAAATAAATTCACTGACTGTCAAACACAACAATATAAATAGAAAAATAATTAATTTACTATAAATCAAAATTGTAAAAGTAGACAAATATTTTGTTTGTTTTCCATCGCAATTTGGTTAGTAGACGAATACATAGGCTGTCTGTAAATCACAGCTGTATAATTAGTCAAATATATAGCCTGAGTGTTAATCACAATTAAGTGAAACTAAAAAGTGGTAACAGCCTAGATGTTATATAGAATATAATGAGAAATGCGACATTTTCCCAGAATCACACGTTATTGTGGCTAGGTAGAAGAACTATTTCTCCCAGCTCAACGTGCATGGATTTAAGTATGCTGGGCAGGCAGAAATACACACAGCGCGACCACTAGTTCCAGAGCCAAGTTCCTCTGAGTTTGAGCTGGCTATCGACAAGCTATAAAGTCACAAATCGCCAGGTATTAAAAAAATAAGAGCGGAACAGTTTGAAGCATGGAGTAGAACAATTTATTTGAAATTCTTACCTTATAATTTCTATTTGCAAGAAGGACAAACTGCGTGAAAGTGGAAGGAGTCGATCATGATACCTATTCATAAGAAGGGGGATAAAATAATTTGTAATAATTACGAGGCATATCACTTTAGACAACCACTTACAAAATTTACCCAACGTTATGCTCGCAAGTTTAATTACATATGCGAAGGAATTATCGGGGATCATCAAGGTGGCTTTCGAAGCAACAGGTCGACTACTGATCATATATCCTGCATTCGCCAAATATTTGCGAAAAAATGGTAATGCAATGAAGAAGTTCATCAGCTCTTCATAGACTTGAAGAAAGCTTATGTTTCAGTTAGGATGGAGGTCTTATATAAAAGATTCCCATTGAGTTTGGTATCACTAGGAAACTTGTAAGTTTAGTAAAGATGAGTCTGACTGAAACATATAGCAGAGTCCGGGTAGGCAAGAATGTGTCTGACAGGTTCCTTATTAGTAACGGTTTGAAACAAGGAGACGCTCTATCACCAAACCTTTTATCTTCGCTATAGATTAAGCCATTATTAGGTTTAAGGTAAACAGAAAGGATTGAAACTAAATTGTACACATCAGCTGCTGGCTTATGCCGACGATTTTATTATACTGGGAGGAAGCATATATAATCTAAATGAAAATGCAATAACTTCATTGGCTGCTACTATGGAGGTTGGAATGAAAGCAAGTGCTGATAAAACTAAGCACATGATCAAGTCTCGAGATCAGAATGCAGGACGAATTCAGAGTTGAGGATTGATAATAGTACCTTCGAAACGTTGTTAGGGTTTCAATATTTGGGAACAAATTTAACAAATCAAAATTTTATTGGGGAAGAAATTAACAGCAGATTGAGGTTAGGAAATGCTTGCTGTCATTGGATGCAGAACCTTTTGTCTTCAAGGTTCCTATCCAAAAAATTTTAAGATTAAGATATACAGAACTATAATTTTTCCTGTTGTTTTGTATGGGTATGAAGCTTGGTCGCTGATATTGCGGGAGTAAAGGGAGCTGAGGTTGTTTGAGAATATGGTGTTGAGGAGAATATTTGGACCTAGGAGGGACGTGGTAACGAGGGAATAACTGAGGTTGCATAACGGGGAGCTAAATATTTTGTACTCCTCACCCAGTAATGTGCTGGTGATAAAATCGAGACGAATATGATGGGCTGGGCAAGTGGCTTGTATGGGTGTGTAGAGGGTGTGTATAGTGTTTTTGTGATGAAGCCAGAGGGAAAGAGACCACTGGGGAGGCCTAGGCGAACGTAGGTTGATAATATTAGGATGGATCTGCAGGAAGTAGTATGTGGGTATTTGGACTGGATTGTGTGGGCTCAGGATAGAGATAGATGGCGGGCGCTTGAGAGTGTACTCCTGACACAATATTGTGCGGGTGATAAAATTGAGAAGAATGAGATGGGCAGGGCATGTGGCACGTATGGGGAGAAGAGCGGGACATATAGGGTCTTGGTGGGGAAACCGGAGGGAAGGAGACCACTGGGGAGACCTAAGCGTAGATGGCTGGATAATATTAGGATGGATCTCCAGGAGGTGGGATGTGGGTATGTGGACTGGATTGGGTTGGCCCAGGATAGGGACAGTTGGCAGAGGCTTGTGAGTGCGGTAATGAACATTCGGGTTGCGTGAATTGCGGGTAATTTCATGACCATCTGCAAAACAGTTAGCGTTTCAAGAAGGACTCTGCACCGTGGAGTAAGTAAGTAATTTAATCTAAATAGTTTAAATAGGCATTTATATATACTGACTGTCTACCACAACACTATAAAAAACAAATAATTAGAACAATGTCCATTACAACTGTGTAAGTTAAAAATATATATAATGACGGTCAAACACGACTGTATAGAGAGAAAACTTGGACTGACTGACAATTACAGAAGAAAAATATACAAATTTATGGATTGACTGACTTTCACAACTTAATAAGAAGACAAATAAAATTACTGACTGTCAATCACAACAATATAAAAAGACAAATAATTGGATTATCTGTTCATCAGTAATGAATAAGTAGACTAATAAATAACCGACTGTCAATCACATCAGTATAAGTAGACAAATAATTAGATTGACTATCCATCACAACCGTATAATTATATAAAAAATTTACTGAATACCAATCACAAATATTTAAATATAAAATAATTTTGACTGCCCATAGCAATTGTATATTTAGACAAATTAATGTACTGAATGTCAATGACAACTGTATAACTAGTCAATTAAATTTACTGGGTGTAAATCACAACTATATATATGGACGAATAATTAGACTGAGTTTCATTCAAACTTTATAATTCGACAAATGTGTAACCGGACTCTGAGGCACAACTATACAAATAGACAAAAATAAGATCGATTTTCCATCACGAATATATAATTCAACAAAAAAAGAAAGTGCATATCAATTGCAAATTTATAATTAGACAAATAAAAATACAGACTGTCAATCTCGGTTCAATAATTATGCAATTTATTAGATTGAATCTCCATCAAAACTGTATAAATATTCAAATAAATAGAATTACTTTCATCTCCAAATGTATAATTGGACAAATTAATAGACTGATATCCGATCAAAACTGAATAAATTGTCAAATATAGAGATTGACTGTCCAACCCAACTGTATAAGTAGTCAAATAAATATACTGACTGTCAAACACAACAGCATAAATAGACAAAAATTAGATGAGTCAATATGAAAACCGTATAAGTAGACAAAGAATGCACTGACAGTCAATCACAACTCTGTATATATAGGGAAATTAATAGTCTGAATTCCATTGACAACTGTAGAAATAGACAAATAAATAAAGTGACTGTCAATCACAAATCTATAAACAGAAAAATAATTTAACACATTATCAAACACAACTTTTCAATTTTAGAAATAAAAATACTAAGTGTCAATCGCAAAAGTATAAATGGACAAATAAATAGACTGATTGAAATTCACAACTCTATATGTAGAAAATAATTAGACTGACTATCAATCACAACTGTGCAAATAGAATAAATAATAGGCTGCCTTTCAATCGCAATCTATAAATAGACGAATATTTTCAGTTATTCACAAATGTAAAACTAGAAAAATTAGACAAAACAAATAATTATACTGAACGTCTACCTGAGCCGAATATATAGACTGACTTTGAATCGCAAATCAGTATATGGACAATTAAATTGATGAATTTCAATCACATCTCTATAAGTAGAAAAATAAATATTCTGTCTATCTCTACTTTATGAATAGACAATTAAATTGACTGACTGTCAATCACATCTGTATAAATAGTCAAATAAATTTACTAAATACCATTCGCGACTCTATAAAGTGAAAAATAAAAATACTGACTTTCATTCTCAACTGTAAAAATAGAAAATAAACAGACCAACCGACATTCGCAACTATAAAAATTGATAAATAATTAGATTGACGTTCCATCACAACTGTATATGTAGACCATTATATAAACTGACTGTCAATCACAACTGTATAAATAAACAAATAATTAAATTGCCTGTCCAACACATCTTTTAAGACAAATAAAATACTGTCTGTCAATCACAAATGTATAAATAGTCAAATACATAGACAATATCAATCACAAATGTATAAATTTTGAAATAATTAGATTGACTCTCATCAAATAACTGTATATGTAGACAAGGAATACATTGACTGTCAATCGCAACTGTATAATTAGTCAAATATAGAAAATGACATTTTTTCACACCTGTATAAATAGACAAATAAGTAGACTGCCTCTCAATCACAACTCTATAAGTAGTTAAACACGTATACAGACTGTCAATCACAATTGGACGAATAGAAAAATAATTAGAATTTCGGTCCTTCACAACTGTATATTTAGACAAAAAATATACTGAAAATCAATCACTTCAATATTAATATGAAATTAATTAGATTGACTATCACATCAGTATAAGTAGGCAAATAAATATAGTTTGTCTCATTCATAACTTCATAGAAATAAAAAAATATAATGACTTTCAATCACATATATATATATATATATATATAGACAAATTAAAAAATTTTTTACACATCACGAATATATAAGTAAAAAAATTAAATACTGAACGTCAGTCACAACTGTAGAAATATACTGACTGCAAATCAGAACTTTATATATATATATATATAGAAATAAATAGATTTGCTGTCCATCGCTACTGTATAATTAGACAAATAAATATGCTGTTTGTCTATCACAACTGTACAAACAAATAAATAAATAAATAGACTGTCAATCACAATTGTACATATAGACAAATAATTATATCAATGTCCATCGCAACTGTACAAGTATACAAATAAACACAATTAATATCAAATTCTACTCCACAATTAGACAATTAATTAAATTGCATAACCATCAGAACTGTTTAGACAAATAAATAGGATGGCCCCTTTTCAGAACAGTTTAAGTAGAAAAATGATTGTTTTGACTAATAATCACAAATATATAAGTAGACAAATAATTATACTAACGGTCAATCACATCGGTATAAACAGTAAAATAAATGAACCCACTGACTATCACAGCTGAATGAATATTCAAATAAATAAACTGCCTGTAATTCACAACTTTAAAGAGTCAAATATATATACGACTTTCAATTACAATTGTATAAATGGACAAATAATTAGATTGACTGTCCATCACAACCATATAAGTAGACAAATAAATAAAATGACTGTCAATCAAAAATGTATAATTGGTGAAATTATTATAATGACTCTCAATCAACACTGTAGAATTAGTCATATAAAGAGACTGAATTTCGTTCGAAGCTGTATAATTAGACAAATAAATTGACTGAATATCAATCCCAAATGTAAAAATAAGCAAATAATTGAATTGAATGTCCATCACAAATGTATAATTAGACAAATAAATATACTGACTGTCAATCACAGCTCAATAAATAGGTAAATAATAGACTGTCAATCACAGCTGTATAAATAGACAAATAAATACAGTAAGATAATTTCGCAACTCTACAAATAGACAAATTAAAAAACTGACTAACACAATTTTTCCATTAGAAAAATAAATAAACTGACTTTTAAACACATCTGTGTAAATACAATAATAAATATACTGACTCTTAATCACTGCTGTATAAATAGAGAAATATACGGAAAGACTGCCGTTCACAGCTTTATAAATAAACAAATATATATTCTGAATATCATTTACAATTTTATAAATAAAAAAATATAAATAATAAAAGTCTTTCCAACTGTGTGTTTAGAAAAATAATTACACTTACTGTCAAAGAGAACTGTATAAATAGGAAAATAAATTAGACTGGCTGTCATTCGCAACTGTATATATAGCCAAATATATAGATTGGCTGCCAATCACAACTCTATAAATAGAGAAATAATTATATTGACTGTCCTTCACAACTGCATAAGAAGACAAATAAATATACTGACTCTCAATCTAAACGGTATAAATACATATATAATTAGATGAAAGTCCATCAAACTGTAGGAGTATAAAAATAAATTTTCTTACTTACAATCACAACTGTGTGAAAATTAAAATAAAGTCTGATATTCATTCACAACTATATAATTTGACAAATAAGTATAATGACTGTCAATCACAACTGCATAAATAAACAAATAATTTGTTTGATTTTTCATTGAAACTTTATAATTATACAAATAAATATACTGATGGTCAACCATACCTCTAAAAATATACAAATATTTAAATTGACTCTCCATCACAACACAATAATTTGACAAATAAATAGAATATCTGTCAATGCCGTCTGTATAATTAAACAAATAAAGAACACAAATTCAAACACAATTTTATAAATAGAACATTATTATTTTGACAGTCCATCACATCTATATACGTAGACAAATAAATAGGCTGTCTGTCAATCAGAACTTGAAAATAGACAAATATATAGACTGACTGTCAATCACGCCTTTATAAATGGACAAATAAATATAGTAAGTATCTTTCCCTACTGTATAAATAGATGAATAAAATTGTGTGTGTCTATCACAAATGTTTCAATAGACAAATATATATCCTGCCTGTTAATCACAACTGTACCATTACACAAATTAATCGCCTGAATATCAATCACAGCTGTATAAATAGACAAATAAATATAATACGGAACATCCGTAACTCTATATGTAGACTAATATTTATTCTGATATTCATACAGAACTGTATAAATAGACATATAAGTAGACTCCCTTTCAATCACAACTGTTTATATAGACAAATATATATGTTGATTCTCTTTCGCAACTCTAAAAATAGACATTAGACTAACGGTCTAACGCTACTGTAAAAAATAGTCATATAAATAGACTGACTGTGAAAAGGACAAACAAATAGACGCAATTCGAAAACAAATATATTAGTATCAATGTAAATATACTGTCTACATCTAACTACTAATTAAATTACAAATAAATTGACTGAATGTCAGTCACATATGTATAAATAGATAAAAAAAGTTACTGACTGTCTAACACAACTTTATAAATAGACAAAATATATTGGCTGTCAATGACAATTGAATTAAAAGACAATTAAATATATCGAATGTCATTCGCAAGTGTATAAACAGAAAAAATAAACAATAGACATTCACAAATGTGAAAATAGAAAATAAAATAGACAGACTCTCAATCACAACTGTATAAATGGAAAAATATTTAGAATTAATTTCCATCACATATGTATAAACAGAAAAATAAATATACAGAATGTCAATCACAACTGTATAAATAGACATATAATTGGATGGACTGTACAACATAACTGTATTAGTAGACTAATATGCATACTGACTTTCAATCACAAATTTATGAATAGGGAAATAAGTGGGTTTAGTGTCCAAAGCGTCTATAAAATTATATATATATATATATATATATATATATACACACCTTCAATCACAACAGTATAAATAATCAAATAAATAGGCTGATATTCATTCACAAATACATAAGTAGACAATTTAAAATATTGACTGTCCATCACAACACTGTAATTAGACAAATAAATATACTGATTATCAATAACAACTGTAAAAATGTAAAAAAAAATTTAAAATTGTCAATCCATCACAACTGTATAATTAGACAAATGAATTTATTGACTGTCAGTCACACCTACTAAAATAACAAATAATTAGTTTTTCCATCACAACTGTATATTAGACAAATAAATAGGCTGACTGTGAATTAGAATTTTATAAATAATCAATTAAAGTACAGAATATCAATCACAAATTTATAAATGGATCTAATAATTTGATTGGCTGTCCTTTGCAAGTGTAAATGTATACAAGTATATATACTGACTGTCAAACACAACTTTAAAAACAGTCAAACAAACACACTGATTTTCATTCAAAACATTACCATTGGACAAATAAATAGATAACTTTCAATCACAACTCTATTAATAGACAAATATTTAGTTTGATTGTCCATCACAACACTATAAATAGTCAAATAAATATACTGACAGCCAGTCACAAATGTATAAAAAAGTAATTAATTAGATTGGCTCTCTATCACAACTGTATAAATAGACAAAATAATTTACTGAACGTCAAACACAACTGTAGAAATAAATATATATTTAGATTGACTTTCCATCACACAATACAACTCTATTAATAGACAAATAAAGTGGCTGACTGTCATTCGAAGCCGTATAATTAGAGGTATATATAATGGCTGTCTTTCACAAATCTACAAATAGAAAAATAAATACACTTGATGTCTAATACTAATGAATTAATTGTAAATAATTTAAGTTGACAGAGAGTGACGACTGTGTAATAAGACAAATAAGTACATTTACATTCAATCACAACTCTAGACACATAAAATTAAATATACTGTTTGCCTAAACAACTGTGTAAATAGAAAAATAAAATTACTGGATTTCGAACACGACTCTATAAACAGTGAAATAAATAGGCTGTCATTCACAACATAATAAATAGACAAGTAATTAGACTGAATGGCATTCTCAACTTCAAAATCAGTCAAAAAATATACTGAATGTCAATCACAATTTTATAAATAGACAAATATATATACTAAAAATGAATCACGTCTACAAATAGAAAAATAAATAGACTGAAAATCACAAATGTATATAGAGACTAAAATATAGACTGACTGTCATTCGCAACTGTACAAATATAAAAATAAATAGATTGAATGTCATTCACATATTTATAAATAGAAAAATAAATTGCCTGTCAATCACAATTTTAAAAAGAGCAAATAAATAGAAAGCCCGTCAATCACAACTGTATAAATAGACAAGTAAATAGACTGTGTGTCAGTCACAACTGTATAAATAGGTAAATAAAATTTCCGAGTTTTAATTACAACTTCTCCATTAGAAAATAAATAGAATGACTGCCTATCAGAAGCTTATAAAAGGACAAGTAAGTAGACTGACTGCCAAACACATGTAAATAAATAAGCAAATAAATACCCTGACTCTATCACATCTCTGTAAATAGAAAAATAAATAGACTGTCAAACACAGCTGCATAAATAGACATATAAATGTAATATGGGTCAATAGCAAGTGGATAGTTAGACAAATAAATATACTAAACATCTAACACATTTGTTTAAATAGACGAATAAATAAACTAATTGCCAATCACAACTTCATAAATAGAAAAATAAATAGACTGACTCTCAGTCACTGCTGTAAAAATAGACAAATTAATTTACTCTCCTTCTCACACTACGTTATAAATAGACAAATAAATAGACTGACTATCAATCACATCTGTATAAATAGAAAAATTGTAATGAATATATAACACAACTGTATAAATAGACAAAAAAAAAGATTGGCTGTCGATCACATCTCTGTAAATAGTCAAATAAATAAACTTGCTGCCATTCGCAACTGTAAATATAGAAAATTTATTAGACTGAAAAGCAATCACAACTGTATAAATCTAAAAATAAATAGTTTGACTAACAACAGCATTTCTTTAAATAGTCAATTAAATCTAGTGGCTGTCTAACCAATTGTGTAAATTAACAAATAAATAGACTGACTCTCAATGACAACCATATAAGTAGACAAATATATAAAATAACTGCCTAACTCTACTGTAAACATAAAAAAAATAAAAAGGCCGTCTCTCAATCGCAACCTTGAAAATAGACAAATGAAATACTGACTGGCAAACACAACTGTCTATATAGTCAAATAAATACACTGACTGTAATTCACATGTCTATAAATAGACAAATAAATACATTGACTCTCGAACACAACTCTAAATATAAACACAGCTGAATAAATAGAACAATATAGAGACACGACGTCAATCACAAAGTCGTAAGTAGTCAAAAGAATATACTTGAATTCTAGCAAAAGTGTATAAATAGAGAACTAATTTGACTGATTTTAAATCAAAACTATATAAATGGAAAAATTCGTAGAATCGATGTCAGTCACATTATATAAATGGCAAATAATTAGAATGACTGTCAAACAGAACTGTATAAATAGACAAATGTAAGTCTGATTTTCAGTCATTCGATTAAAAAAATAAATAGACTGACTCAATCGCAGCTATATATATACACAAATAAATTGACTGATTGTCAGTCACAACTATATAAATAGACAAATAAATTGATTGAATGTCGGACACAACTGTATAAATAGGCAAATAAATGGACTGACTGTCAAACACAACTGTATAATTAGACAAAAAAAATCACTGTCTCTCAGTCACAACATTAAAATTAGACAAATAAATAAACTGACTGTCATTCACAACTCTATATATAGACAAATAAATAGACTTACTCTGTCACAACTGTGTAAATAGACAAATAATTAGACTGGAAAGAAAACACAACTCTATAAATGGAAAAGTAAATAAACTGTCTATTAACCACAAATTCATATATTCAAATAAATAAACTGATTGTCAATTACAAGTATATAAATGGACAAATAAATATTACGACTGTCCATCAGGACACTATAAATAATTTAAAAAATAAATATTATGATTATCATTCACAAAAGGTATATAGGGACAAAAAAATGGACTGTCACAACTTTATAATAATAGAAGTAATTAGACTGACGTTCATCCATGACTGTATATATTGACAAATAACTAGACGGAGTGTCAATCACGGCTGTGTAAATATAAAAAAAATATAATTTCTGTCCATCACATCTCTATAAATTGACAAATAAATTGACTGACAGTCAATAAAAATATTTTAAATAGTCATATAAAGAGCCCGAATGTCAATCAGGCCAATATAAATAGAAAAAAAGATTGTCACTCACAACTGTATAAAGAGACAGAAAATTGTCTGTAAATCATTACTCCATAAATAGAAAATAAATAGACTGACTGTCAATCAAAACTGTAAAAATAAAAAATTAAATGAGATAAATGTCAGTCACAAGAGTCTAAATATATATATAAATTTACTGAATGTCAATCACAACATTATAAAAAGACAAATAAATATACTTACTGTCGTACACAACTCTATAAACAGACAAATAAATAGAAGGAGTCTTAAACACGAAAGTGTATATAGACAAATAAGAATAGTGACTGTCATTCCCAACCGTATAATTAGACAAATAAATAAACTTATTGTTAAACACAACACTTTAAATAGAAAATATATCTACTGAATGTCAATCGCAACTGTATAAATATAAAAATAAATAGACTAACAATCACAACCGTAATGACAGGCAAATAAATAGAATGTGTGTTAGTCACAATTGTACAAATAGAGAAATAAATATAATGACATTTAAACACAACCCTAAGTAAAGACAAATAAACTGAATGAATGTCAATCACATTTATATAAATAAACAAATAAATGTACTGAATGTCAGTCACAATTCTGTAAATAGACAAATAAATAGGGTGACTGGCATTCACAAATGTATAAATTGACAAATAAATGGACTGAGTGTCATTCACAATTAAGTGAATAGTCAAATATATACTGACTGTCAACACAACTGTATAAATAGACAAATAAATAAGGTGTCTGTCAATCACAGGTGTATAAATTGAAAAATAAATAAAATGACTGTCAATCACTGTTCTAAATATAGACGAATAAATACACTGCCTTACAATTACAACTCAATAAATAGACAAATAAATATACTAGCTGTCATTCATGACTGTAAAAATAGACAAATAAATATACTGACCGGCAATCACAACTGAATAAATGGTCAAATAATTTTACTGACTGTCTAACACAAATCTGTAAGTAGAAAAATAAATAGACTAGCTGTCCAACAGAATTGTAGAAATAGACAAATAAATTGGCTGACTTTTAATCGCTACTGGATGAATAGACGAATCATTAGATTGACCCTCAATCACAAATGTTTAAATATAAAATAAAAACTGACTGTCAATCACAACTCTTTGAATAATCAATTAAATAAATTGACAGTCTAACATAACTGTATAAATATAAAAACAAATAAGCTAACTATCAATCACAACTGAATAAACAGACTAATAAATAGACTGACTGTTAATCACAACTCTATAAATAGAAAAATAATTACCTGGCTGTCTAACACATTTTTATAAATAGACAAATATTTACGGTGACTGTGAGTCACAAAAGTTTAAATAGACAATAAATCGACTGACTGTGAATCGAATCTCTATAAATACACTTATAAAGGCTTTACTGTCAATCACAACTGTATAAATTTTCAAAAACTTAGACCGACTCTCAATCGCAACCGGATAAACAGACAAATAATTGGATTGACTCTCTGACACAAATGTTTAAGTAGAAAATATGAAAGCTCACTATCAATCACAACTGTATGAATAATCAAATAAACTGACAGACTGTCAATTTCAACTCTACAAATAGTCAAATAAATGTAGTGTCTCTCAATTACAACGCTCTATATACAAAAATAATTAGACTGACTGTCATTCTCAACTGCATAAGTACACAAATAAATAGTCTGTGTGTCAATCGTGCCTTTATGAATAAAAAAATATAGATGGGCTGACTCTCAATCACAACTATATTAATAAACAAATTAATTTACTGACTGTCAATCACAATTGAAAATTTAGACAATTGTAGACTGACTGTCTATCACAACTGTTTGAATAGGCAAATAATTAGATTGACTGCCAATTACAACCGTATAAATTGAAAAGAAATTTTACTGACTGTCAATCACAACTCTATAAATAGACAAATATATATCATGATTCTCAATCACAACTGAATAATCAGACTAATAAATTGACTGTCAATGACAAATCTATAATTAGACAGATTGACTTTCACAACTGTTTAATTAGACTAATAATTGGACTGATTGTCAGTCACAAATGTTTAAATAGACAATAAATAGGCTCTCTGCCAATCACTACTCTATGAATAAACGAATAATTTGCCTGACTGTCAATAACAGAACTATAAATATTGAAATATAAGACTGACTGTCAATCTCATCTGTTTATATATAAAATAAATAGTCTTACATTCAATCACAACACTATAAGTAGGCTAATAAATAGACTGACTGTAAATCGCAAGTGTATAAATAGGCAAATAAATTGACTCACTGTCCGTCACAACCGTATATATAGACTAATAAATAGAATGACTCTCTTTCCCAACTGTATAAATGGACAAATAAATAGACTGACTCTCAATCACAACTCTATACATAGTCAAATATTTAGACTGACTGTAAATCACAGCTCTATGAATAGACAAATGAATACACTGTAAATCACAACAGTATTCTCAGACCATACAATTTAATATATTTTAAATATATAATTTTATATTTTACATTTCAGCTCAGTTTCTGTCAATGTGAATCACTTTGCATGTGTATCTGCATGAATGATATATCTGCTCCTCCTCTAATACGAATTTTTTTATTTACTTCTTTTAACCTTCGCTTTTTGACTTGTGCATGAAAATGAATTGCTGAAACAAAAAGAATCGTGTGTCACTTTTCGTATATAAAATATATTCCATCACGGTCGGTTGTGATGGCGGTCCTTCAATATATTTTTTCCACAATCCATCATTTTCTGATATGTTTTGTATACTTTAATTTTCAATAATAGAGCAGACCTGCAGTAAATCAACTTCACAGTCGTTAGCGCAATTTGTGCGAATTTCCAAGGCACAATTTATGTTTTGTTATGGTAATGTGCCGATTCAGGTGGCCGCGCTTGCAATGCACTGGGTCTGCCACCACTCGCTTATTGGGATCACGGTTTCGAACCCCACCGGAAGCACGTATGTCTGTTATGTGTTGCAAGTTAGATGTCTTTGCTACGGGCAGATCACTCGTCAAGAGGAGTCCTAAGGACTGTATTATATCTGAATGTGATCATGGAACTTCGGTAATTAGCAGACTCTGGCCTACTACGGGCTGTTGCACCATGAAAATAAATTGTATTGTGGCGATCCCAGTGGCCTCACAGTCTAAGGCGTGGGTCTGCTTCCTATCGCTTTCTTGGATTGCGATTTCCAATCCAGCTGATGGCACGCATATCTGTCTCTAGTGTTATGTGTAGTCAGGTAGAGTTCTCTGCAAAGGGTCTATCATTCGTCCGGAGATCTACCAAGTATGTGTGTTATGTATGTGTGTGACTGAGTGTCACCTGAGAACTCAGCCATCATTACGACTTAACCGATTACTGCTGTCGAGCCATGAAACAACTTTTATATATGTGTTGTATCTTCTGGGACTTGTGTGTGTCATTCTTTGGCTGTGCTGCTATCAATAACAGCCGCCATGACACGCCGCCAGCATTAGTATTTGTGGGTGTGAAGACGAAACAGAGCAAATATTTATTTCTAATGTAGTGCCTTCCTACCTAAATGATGGCGTGTGCTCCATCACGTTTCCTCGGGAAAAGAAACTGGAACTATTTGGTAGAATTTCGATGCTACCAGCCACAGAAATTTGGCAAATCTCTTTACAAAAATGAATGAAGGATTATAAAAAATCATCTGATTCAATCCCAATTTGTATAAAACTAAAGTGTGTATATTCTATTCTGTAATACTAAATATTATGTGGTAATAATTAACAAAATAATAAACAGAATACATAATCAGTCAAGCTCTGTCAGAGTTTAATGTAAGTTATTTAAATAATTATCTTGCCCTTTCTGTCTCTATAAATCGAAATGCGGAAATTTGGAATATTGTGTAAATGTAATCGCCAAAATGCTCAACTCGAAATAAAGTGAATTTAGAATACCAGTCAATATGACTTAACTTGAATAAACAGTAGACGGTACAGCATAGTAGTATGGTTACAAAAATCTGTGTAATAACTGTATTCAAACACTTAATTCTTCAATTTTAGGTACGTGACAGCCGACAACAAATTTGTTAGCAAGTGAGGGCGTTTACCTGGTTGCGCTAAGATTTATAGAGTGGGGCTGACAAGTCATGCATTACTAAAAGTATAATGATTTGATCAAGTCACTGCCGGGTTCAAGCTGCTTAGTACTGCGGACTTTAGCGATTGTGGCTGAACGAAATCTTCCTGCATTTCAAGTATTACTTATGTAATGAATGGGACTGTACTTGTAGGGCTCATTGTGGAATTGTGAAATATTGTAATTTTAGTGTTCCATTGCATGTTAATGCTGTTAACAGGAAACAGAGTTGCAAGCGCTGCACAGGCAG